>Ga0255347_1000041_pt1 | contig 236379 bp, 234 predicted proteins | sample wastewater_treat_2_FD_192479 | JGI IMG/M metagenome (GOLD analysis project Ga0255347, IMG submission 192479) | Wastewater microbial communities from Lulu Island WWTP, Vancouver, Canada - plant24 | ecosystem: Engineered > WWTP > Wastewater > Unclassified | place: Canada: Vancouver, British...
CAAAAGGTGCTTGCCAATTGCTGCCAACGACAAAGCAGCCTGCACAAATTGCACAGACTGCTTTTGGTTACTACATAGATTATTTTTGTTTTTTGCGCTGTCTACTTGACAGGGGGCGGGTCAAAATCTCAGGGCTTTATTGTTATTCTGTTTCAATAGGGTGTCCGCTGATTTCGGCGCACACCATAATCATATTATTGACTTATGCGGAACGGAATCAAGGTGTACCAATAGACTACGGTCATGTGACACTCAGACCATTTCACCCTTATATTTCTGATAGAATATCATGAATATCCCCATCTATTAGAATACTCTGTCTCGCTATCTCATCGGGAGCAAACACTTCACCATAATTCAGACAGGCATACACCGCCTTTGGATTCTGCGCCGTCATTTTCATAAACGGTATCTTGATAATAACGGGCGTATTCATACCCACACCAAGCTCCGTGAATAGGATATGCTGTCCGTTTCGTGTACGAATAAAGTTGTTGTAACGCTCGGCGGTATCGTGCCAGCCCTCGTCCTCAACAAAGGTGTCATCTGCTCTGAGGTTCATACTCATAGGCTTTCCGCAGACAGGACAGTGAGGGACAAGCTCTGACGGAACACGCATATCCTTCTGAGTTTCAAACATCGCCCTGACGGTTTCCTCGTTGTCATAGGTCTTTTGGTGGCACGACTCACTGCACTGCCAGAGTCCGTAATCGCCCTGCGTATAGAAAAGCCGCTTTTTGTCAAAGCCTGCCTTCTGGAATTGGTGATCGACATTCGTGGTTAGCACGAAATAGTCCTTATCCTTTACAAGCTCAAACAGCCTTTTGTATGTGCCGTTATCAACATCCATATAGCGGTTGATGTAGATGTAGCGTGACCAATATGCCCACTGTTCTTCAAGCGTGGGGAACGGATAGAAGCCGCCCGAATACATATCCTTGAAGCCGTATTTTTCCACGAAATCGAAAAAGTATTTCTTCATACGCTCGCCCGAATAAGTAAAGCCTGCCGCAGTTGAAAGCCCTGCGCCTGCACCGATAATGATGCAATCGGCGGTCTGTATTTCTTTTTTCAGACGATCAATCTCATCCGAGTAATTCCTTGTAATATTCATGATCGTCCTCCTTGAAAACATTGAAAATGACCTTGATTGCGTGTTTTCTGATGAACTCTCTAACCGTGCGGACAGCGATCTCCGCCGCTTCTCTCTGCGGAAAGCCGAAAACTCCCGTTGAGATACAACAGAACGCAATACTGTCAATACTATTCTGCGCGGCAAGCTCTAAACAGCTTCGGTAGGAGCTTTCAAGCAGTCGGCAATGCTCGTCCGTGAGCTGTCCCTGCACGACCGGACCGACCGTGTGTATCACATGATCGCAGGGCAGATTGTATGCAGATGTTATTTTCGCCTTTCCCGTAGGTTCTTCGTGTCCCTGCTCCTGCATGATACGGTCACATTCATACCGCAGACGAACACCTGCAAATGTGTGGATACAGTTGTCGATACAAGAGTGACACGGCTGCCAGCAGCCCGTCATTCCCGAATTAGCGGCATTTACTATAGCTCCGCATCTGAGTGTGGTAATATCACCCTGCCAAAGATAAATTCCGTTCTCGACAGGCGTTAAGTCCGCAATATTTGTAATACCCTTGCTTGTGGTAAGCGCTGTCAGATATTCGTCCTCCGCCTGCAAAAAGCTCTTGTCCGCTTGCCACGCAGGACGGATATTTACAAGGCTTCTGTAAAGCCTGAATTTGTCCTGCTCATTATCGGGTATCGTAATATTTCCGAGATCGTTTCTCTCGGAAAGAAGATGATTTATCAAATAATTAAGTCTGCTCATGGTATCACCTCACAATGACCGCACCTACGGGACATACAGCCGCACAGTTTCCGCAGTGCAGACAGTTTTGCTGTCTGATAACGGCTTTTCCATTTGTAAAGTTGATACAGCTCTGCGGACAATCGCTTTGACAAGCTCCGCAGCCAATACAATTCCCGGTCACGAAATATCCGCTTTCTTTGATCGCAGCACCGCCGAATGTGAAGCTGTCACGCTCGATAGGCTTCTTCGACAGGTCGAACCACTCTCCGATGCCTTCATATATCTGAAACACCGTCAGAGCCTTACGGCTTTCCTCGGTCGGGTATATCTCAAGCATATACGGATTTTTCTCAAACAGCAAAGGGATCATATCCGCACCGATCTCTCTGACTTTTCCACGAACAGAAACTGCGGTACAGCTCATGGTATTCTCGCCATTTTTGCCCGATAACGCAAGATAGCCCCTATCCTTTAACCGCTGATAGAAGTTCTTTCCCTTTGCTGTGAGGAAGTACATACCGCTATCGTCGGCGTACATCATATCTATCACACAGGTCACGGGTAAGCCTTCTTCGTCAACGGTCGCAACTACGGCAGAGTGTATCTGCTCCACGATGAATGTAAGATAATCTTTTGCTTTCATATTATCACCGACGATCATAGCATCTGCGATATTATTCTTTCCAGTCGGAGTCCGCACCCCACTGACATTCTGTCACCCTCATGTCGGTAAAGGTCGCCCTGAACGAACCTGTTGTGGGGCTTGCCGCATAAATGCCGAATTTTATAGTGTCTGCCCCTGCGAACATATGAAAGATACGCATTTGCCTGAATGTTTGTCCGTCCGTACTGCACTCTATGCAGAAATCGGTCTCACGGCGGCTGAAACGATACCACATCTCCTTTATATCAGACGAAATATCGGTAGTTGACCAGTCGGAATAGCCGTTGTTTGTAACGACACTTCCAAGCCGCTGTATTGCCTCGTCCTCGTATTCGACAGATGCCTTGAACCAGTTGTCGCTGTCAAGGTACATCGCCACACCGCACTGATCGAAGCGGTCTTTGCTCTCAAACTGGATTCTCACGATGAAAGAGAAGTATTTTTCATCGGTCTGTGCCTGAAATACCGGGGCATTGTCGTTTGTAAAGCCGTAATATGTCCTCTGCCAGAGATCGGTACCGCTTTCGGTGATGATCTCGATCCTGTCATCGGTCACCGCCACGTTCTGCGGCTTGCGTACCCACTCAGGGGATAACTCCGTGAATTTTCTGCTTGTCATAAAGCACACCTCCGTTTTTGTTTTATTATACCAGAGATCCGGTAGCAAGTAAAGGTGTGCCGAGTTTTCAGCACACCTTTTTTTCAGTCATAAGCGCTCATCAGAACTTGCCGTTTTCGTTCTGCCAGGTATCCTTTTCTGCGATCGTTTCCATAACGTCCCAATGCTCTGCGATCTTGCCGTTTTCCACTCTCCACAGATCATAGTAGGAGGTGGCTGCACCGCCGAATGTGCCTTCGGATACCGCAAGAACGAAATTGCCCTGTGCAAGCACCTGATGAACTTTGTCGTAGATCATTGCAATGCCCTGTTTGCCGAGCGCTTCAAGTGCCGCACCAAGCCCCGACAGACCGTCTGCGATGCCTGTGTTGTGCTGAATATAGGTATCGCCGTCAAAATAATCGGGTGTCTTTGCGAGGTTGTTGCCCTGTAGCACATCATAGAGAAAGCTTTTCACAAGCTCACGGTTTGCTTCGGTCTTGTCGTGGTCTGTGATCTCCATAGTGCCGTCGGTCTGCGTTCTTCCGGAGGGATTCGGCGCAGCCTTTGCGGTGAGGTTGTCCCAATGCTCTGCAATCTTGCCCTCAGCGTCAAAGCGGAAGATGTCAAACGCTACCTGTTCACCTGCACCTGCGAAGTTGTATACGGTCTGGAGGAACACCTTGTCGCCGTCCTCAAATGCTCTGATGTTGTTCACGGTGGTTTTAACCGGAGCAGATGCCAGATACTGCACTGAGCCGACGAAAGCATCTCTGCCTGTGCCGTATGCGAGATTATGCTGAATGTATCCCTCTGCAAGAAGCTCTGCTGCCTTTGCGGTATCGCCGCTTGCGAATGTGCCGATGAGGGCTAATGCCTTTTCGATGTTTGTCATAATGATTCCTCCTCAATAATGGTCATTTGATCGTGCCAGGGACTTTCCCTTGCTGTAATTACAGTATAGCACAGTCTTTCCTTTTTGGGAATGACCAAAAACTTGTCGGCGTGACAACTTGACATTGTGGCAAAGTTCATGTATAATGAAGATAAGGGGGCGAATATATGGAATTCAAACACATCGAATATTTCGTGAAGGCGAACGAATTCAAGTCAATGTCGCAGGCTGCCGAAGCACTTTTTATCTCTCAGCAGGCACTCAGCAAGTGTATGCAAAACCTTGAATCGGAGCTTGGGTGCAAGCTGTTTCACCGCACCTCAAAGGGCAGCTCGCTCACCGAGGAGGGACAGTATCTCTATGACAGATTTCTGCCTGTTATCGAGAGCTATTACAAGGCACAGGACGAAGCTCTTGCAAAACTTTCAGTCCAGCCGCAAAAGGTCACTATTGCCAATTCACCGTGGCTTTTCGGATTGCTGTTTCCCGACCTATTGTTTCATTTCAAGGAAAAATACCCGAATATAGAGCTTGACCTATTTGATCGTTCCGATACCGAGGTCTTGCAATATGTGCTTGACGATCCGACACATCTCGGACTTATCACCGAACCGGAGCATTGGCACGGCAGACACACGCATTTTTCTACCGTCAAGACCTACGCATTACAGCTCTGTCTGCACAAGGATCACCCGCTTGCCAAGCGTGAAAGTGTCAGCTTCGGTGACTTGAAAGACGAGAAATTTTTACTTCTTGACAAGCGTTCATTTTATCAACAGATCGTAAAAGAGAAGTCAGAAGAATACGGCTTCAAGGCTAATATCGCCTACGAAACAGCAGATATACATCAGCTAAGCAGCCTTGCCGACAACAACAAGGGTGTACTGATATGCGTACCAGTCACACCGCATAACCTGTTCCATAACCTGACCTTCGTGCCGTTTTCCGACAAGGATATGACATTCAGCGTTGCGTTTATTTTTCAGAATTATGACAAGCTCAGTGAGCCTGCAAAAAGATTCATGGAGTTTATGAAAAAGTATGCAATGGAATAGTTAAAACAGAAAAAACTCACGAAAAGAAATAAGGGATATGCTTTCCGAATGCGGAGGGCATATCCCTTTTGTGTTGCTATATCGTTTTTATTCCTGAACCTCACGCATCAGAGCCACGCCGTCCTTAAAGCCGACCTTGTACGCAGCTCTCATCTCATCGGCAGCAGTATTGCTCACGCAGTCGAGAATTTTGTGGAACACATCAATCTGATCCTCGTTAAGCGAATTTTCAAAGGGGATACAGAGATTGTTAAACTCATCGGAGAACTCGGCGGTGTGAATATCGCCCTGCCTATAGTTGTACAACGCATCAATCATTTGTGTTAGTCCTTTCGGCTTTATTGTAAAACCAACCGTCCAAACTTTACCAAATAATCGTTGTTAAGGTGTTGCTTACGGCACGCCGCTTTGTAATTCAATATCTGACGTTTACGCAATGCAGATGTATCTTCAGTATGATCTGCTTGAAAGCAGACATCTGCATATATTTGATAACTGGGTGAGGACTTTTGCTCAGCCCGAGCAGATATGCGAAATAGATGTTGATACATCCAAGTTCCGTATGGTAAGAAGGTTTTCAAAATTTTTCAATCTGCCGGAACTATCGCTTTTATTTTCGCAGGTATCAGTCTTCCATGCAACTGATAAAAGCGGTTTGCCGGAATTCAGAGGTTATGATGATATAATCATCAAACGTCATAAGCTTATGACCGGCTATATGAATAAGCTTTGCACCAGAACTGACAGAATTCGCTCTAAGCACGTAAGCCCCAGAGAAGATAATATGCTGAAGGTCAGCACTGATGGTCGAAAAGCTGCTCTTGATCTGTCTCTGGTCGGAGAGTCACAAAAATATGATAAAACATCAAAAATCACACGCTGTATCAATGAGATAATGAAGATATATAAAGAGAATGATTTCTGCTCCCAGCTTGTATTCTGCGATTATTCTACGCCTAAAGGCGAGCAATTCAGCGTATACGCCAAGCTTAAAGAATTCTTGCTTGCTGAAGGTGTACCGGAAAAGGTAATAGCCTTCATTCATAGTTATCACACCGAACAACGTAAACTTGAGCTTTTCCGCAAAGTTAACAGCGGTGAGATAAGAATACTTATTGGCTCGACATTTAAGCTCGGTATAGGCGCAAATGTACAGACAAAGCTAAAAGCTATACATCACCTTGATGTGCCATGGCGCCCCGCTGACATGATCCAACGTGAGGGGCGCATACTTCGATGTGGTAATGAGAATGAAAATGTCAGAGTTTTCCGGTATATCGTAGAAGGTAGTTTTGATTCATATTCATGGCAGGTGCTCGAAACCAAGCAACGATTCATATCTCAGTTCCTGTCGGGAACTTCATATCAAAGAAGCATTTCCGATCTTGAAAGCGATGTCCTTACATATGGAGAAGTTAAGGCGATAGCGCTATCTGCACCTGAGATGAAATTGATAGCTGAAAAAGAAAATGAGCTCAGGGAATTGTCTATTCTTAAACAGAAACGAGAAGCTGAAGTCGAAGATATGCGAAGGGAACTCTCTGCAATTCCGGCAGAGCTTGAAAAGATCATAGCTAAAAAAACAGACAGCGCTGGCAGAAAACTTAGAGAGGCTTCTGTCCGTAAACTTAACGAAAAAAGAGTTGGGCTTCTAGCTCGTCAGGATAGCTTAAAAAAAGAATTGAATACTGTGATTGATTATACGCCTAAAATAACAGCTTGCCAGAATGAGCTTGAAATGCTCAGAAGTAGTATCAAAGACCCTTTCATTAACAAATGATCTTGGAATAGAATAGTAGCCTCCCGAAGGAGGCTACATCTATCAGTTGTCACTATAAAGCTTGTAGAAGTAAGAGCGTGATATACCTAATTCTCGTATTGCTTCTACAGGCTTTTTGTTTCCGCAACGAACCTCCGCCAGTATTTCTCGCCAGTCTTCTGGAAGAGATTTAGGTGGACGCCCGAAGCGGACATTTTTCTTTTTAGCAGCAGCTATCCCTTCACGCTGACGGGCTCGTATCTTGTTACGCTCATTCTCAGCTATAGCTCCGAGTACTTCAATGAGTATAGCGTTTATCATTTCAAGCACCCAAGCCTGCTCCGGTGGAAAGTCTGTGAGCGTGGTAGGGATATCCAGTATCTTCACACGGATCTCCATATCCTTGAACTATTCCAGTTCATGTTTAATGTCTGCCTTGTTACGACTGAGCCTGTCCAGTTCTTTTATGACAAGCGTATCACCCTTGCGGAGTATTTGACGTTTTAGATACTGATAACCTTCTCGCTCCGTGTCCTTACCGGAAGCCTTGTCGATGATAATGTTTTGCTCTGGTACACCAAACTTGGTGAGAGCTTCAAGCTGACGATCTTCATTCTGCTCTCTGGTAGAAACACGAGCATACCCATAGATCCTGTTATCCATATTCAGTTCCTTTCCGTCTCAAAAAGTGGTGGCGACTTTCGGAACGTCTCAAAAGTCAAAACCGGACTTTTTGGAACGCTTTTTTCGCTATTTTTCAGGTGTCCCATAAAGTTTACTTTTTTAGACATTAAAAAGCGCCGCAGCAGTTCTCATATAGGCTTTCACCACACATATACTTCACATCCCTGAGAGCTTCATGGAGCAGGCTGTGATCCGCGAGCATCTCCTCGATTTCATCGCAAGTGTAACCGTACTCAAGCAGGAGTTCAACGTCTGAGGTATCAACTCCGTAACAGCCACAGTAGCAAGCAGCAACTCCTCGTGCATGTTATAATAGGAAGAGTCATCATAATCGTACCATTTTCCATACTTTGAACGGTATATCTTTGACTCAAACTCAGAACGTGTAATATTACCAGAACTATCAATGCTTAATATATCGCCTTCATCTATTGTAATCCGTTCCATAGCGAATTTGTGAAGTCCCACACGCTTCAAGGCATTTTTCATAATGCTCTCGGTGCTTGCGTAGACGTACAGCCCAAGCGCAGGAAAGTGGAGCAGACACATTGGATTGCTGCCTTTGATGATGTACAGGTTGTTGTTCTGGTCAAGCACAGTGAATGTGAAATTGCCCTCCACGGCCTCAGCCATATCTTTGAGAGAATCGAAATCCAGCTTATCACTCTTCTGGAGGAGCTGGACTGTAACGTAGCTGTCAGTCTCAATGTGGGTATCCGGGAGCTGCTTTTCTTTACGCATCTCCTTGTCGTTCCACTGTACACCGTTATGGGCGAAAGCAAAAAGCTGTGTCCCCGGCAAAACCGGGGAACGGGTGGTTATTGTAGTTGTGCTTTTCGTCGCCCTGCGTGGTCATGCGTGTGTGACCCATGACAGCCATTGTTCCCTCAGCGATACTGAAATGCAGCTTGTGCGCCGGCTTGGGACGCTTGAATATCACAACGTCCTTGCCGTGAACGTAGCTGATAACCTTGCCCCCTATGTAACTGCTGCGTTTGAGCAAATATTTTATGTTCTTTGACAAGAATTTATAAAATTAGCTTATGTCTAAAGATAGAATATGCCAATAGACCTTAGTCTATTGAAATATCCGAAAACTGTGTCATATAGAGTCAGAAGAATGGCTGTATCGCGTAAAATAGCGGGATTCAGCCATTCTTCTTTTTTATTTTGAACTGAAAAATACTTTCGGATTTGAAATAATTTTCACGTAGAATAGGCACTTTTCAATCCTATTCCACACGATATTCAACACGAACAATTATCAGAGTATTATAAAGGGACAGCGTGAAGCCGTCCCATAAGTTATATATATATCTATTCTTCCAAGAATTTCTCGATAACGACCATTATCTCTTCAAGGCGCTTACCACCGATACCTTTGATCTTGCTCAGTTCAGCCTCAAGAGCAAGAAGATCAATTGTTTTGCCCTGTTCTCCTGGAAGCTGTAAATACATAAAGCATAACCGCCCGTATTGGGTACTACCGATATTATAAATTATATTTTGTATGCTCCATGTACTTTGTTATCACAAGCCGATGATACGGATATTGCCTTTACAAAAAAATCTTTAAACTTTATAAGATAATATGTCTCATTCTAACTTAAGTTTCCTGAACAAACTTTATTCTGTTATCAGCCCCATATGGGATAACTACTTTCCAGTCTCCATCGTTAATACGAAAAACCATTATCTGCCCCTGTGAAGTTTCACCATTTTCGTATTCGATTTCCATCATAACTGAATAGCCTTCTGTAAGAACATTATCTTCGATTGCTTTTTCCTCGTCTATATTATTCAATGCCTCCAGGAATTTTTCAGGAACTATATTGTCGCATCCTCCGTTTTCATTGGTAAAATCAATCAGCGCTTGTATCTTTCCATAAGCCTTTCTGAGCTCCAATTCATCATAGATAAAAATAGGCTCTGCGCTGATTAAACGCTTAACAGTCACTTTTCCGTGCTTGTCATAATCTTGGTATAGCTTTATCTGCAAATAGTATATATATTCATCTTTTGTTATTTCATCATTGTATTGAGCTTTCAAAGAAAGATCTATAATATCCATTATGCCGTCAGGATTTTGCATTATAAAAGTCTTTTCACGGTCATTATCAAGATAAGCTTGTATGAATTCCATGATAACATCTTCATAGGAGTTTTGATCTGATTCTGAAGTTGTTCTGTTTGATTTTGTGATATCAGATGTTTCTGTTGATATTTTGAACGTTTCACTTTTTGATGACTTGTTTTTTTCTTTAAACACCTTATTACTGCAAGCAGAAAATGTACAAGTAATTGATGCCAATGCCACAAGGAGGACTATTTTCTTTTTCATTTAATTTACTCCTTTTATCGTTAGTTTCCTTTTTTATTATGTCCGTCAATATAAATAATTATCAATTAATCCTGTCTCAACGAGGATATCATTTATCTTTTTCACCAGAACATCAGCGATGTTCTGCTGTGTTTTCTTGGACAGATAACCGTCAGCACCCATACCGTCACCCGTAGACAGAGTCTGCAAGAAGTAGGTCATTATTTTATCATCGCCGAATTCAGCTACAGCACGTTCTATTAGCTTGTATATTTCATTGCCGCCCATTGTACCAACAGTACATATTATAGCAGCATCGGGGCGCTTTTCACGAACCGTCTGCAAGAATGCCTTATAGCCTTCCACGAACTCGTCGCCGTTTTTATCTGGGTCTTGTGCGACATAATCACGATCGTTTGTGCCCAGATGGATGACCACAATGTCACAATGCTCGGAGAAATCCCAGTCTGCACCGTAGTCCTTGAAGTTACTGTCCTTGCCGTAGCAGTCAGGCAGAAGTTCTTTGTCGTTTTTCGTTCCTTCGTCCGAGTAGCCCGACACTATGCCGTAGCCGCTGTAGCAGCAGGTCGTATAGTCCGCACCGAGGCGACTCGCCGCAAGATAGGCATAGGACTTTGAGAAATTCTCCGTTGAGGTCATAAAAGTTTCATTTGCTGAATCGCTCTCCACGCCGTATCCGCAGGTTATGGCGTCTCCAATAAATTCTATCGTAAGCGGAGCATTTTTGAAAGTCGTAAGATGTTGTACCTCATTGCTTTCCACTTCGACGGAACGTACACCAACGCCGCCGTACTGAGCTTCCGAGAGAAGCATTACCTTTACTGCCGCGGTTTTATCTTCATCCTTCCAGAGAGTAATCTTTATGTATGTTTCTGCCATGACTTCATCACATATCAATCTATCATTGACATAGACTGCATAATGCGGACGGTACATCTTATTATTATCGACACCACTGCTGCCTGCAAGGGTAACGTAGGCATTTCTGCCGCTTATGCAAAATTCCGCAGCCGAGCCGCTCTGCACCAGCCAGAGGACATCATCCTTCATTACGGCTCTGCTTTGCAGCTTTACCTTGTCTGCGGTTATGGGGATACGCTGTACCATAGCTTCTTCTTGTGTTGAAGTCTCGGCATGTTCTGTTTCAGCGGTTACCGCGGTATCAGTGGTCACGACTTCGACAGGCACGGTATTTTTTCTGCTGAGCGAGCATGATGCTGTGGATAACAGCAATGTAAGCGGAAACAATAGTGCAAGTGCTTTTTTCATTATTATGCTCCTTTACTGTGACAATGTCTGAACGTATAGAAGAGATATTTTTTAATATAATAGCATTTTTTCCATTTAAATGTCAATTGATGTAAAATAACAATAAAATGAAAATTTATTAACAAGATATAACAAATATAAGTTTATAAAAAAGGACGGCATATTGCCGTCTTCATAAATTATTAATATATTTATGGGTAATGTCATTAAGCTGAAAATATAATGAAGATCCCCCCACCCGATCGGTTGGGGATGATAGTATCAGAAACTCAATGATATGCAGTTCATTTTTACTTGTAATCAGAATACTGAACGGCAATACGATTTTCGGGGTGTGTGTCAAATGTGTACAGGAATAATATGAACAGCCATTCAAGGGGCTTCATTACAAAATAAGCTACATCAGCACGGGTTCGGGTAGTTATATGTTTTGGAATCGGATAACCGTGCTTATCGTAAAAGCCGCGGACAGCTCTGTGGAAGCGGGGCGTTTTCTCCATTATGAGATCCTCAAAGGCATTGGACGCAAGAAGCTGACGATTGACGACGATAGTCTTGCCTCTGCGCTTTCCGTAACGCACAGGCTTGACTATTTTTTCATGTCCGCCTGCGGCAACTGTACAGAGATAATGCCCTTCATAGTCGATTGGCGGAGGCGGTATCTGCTTAGAAAACGTCCAGTCAGCCGTCATGGTAAATGCCTTTATTACGCCGTCGGGCCCCTGCCCGATGAGTACATAGAGTATTACGAGAACAAGCGCGGCAGGAAGTATCATAAGGGAGTGGAAAACAGTAAGAGCAGCTGCGCCTGATAGCTTTTCTTCCAGCTTCTCAGCTTTTTTAAAGCGGTATACCGTATCATGGCTTGCCTTGTATGCAAGATGTGCCGTGATATATCGCCTTGTAAGCTTGGCTGTTACAATTATTAGATTTACAAGATAAAATGCGAGTGGAAGTATAAGTATAACGTTATTGATGCTTAATTGGATAATCAAGAATGCGAACAGTATCTCTCCGATGACGGTAAATCCGAAGCAGAGCGCCTGTGGTACGGGCGGCAACTTTTCCGGCTTAAAGGCAGCAATTATAACCAGTGAAATGAGAGCTATAAACAGCGTTAACGCAACTGTAATACCGTATTCGCTGTGTAGCGCGTTATGGTAATATCCCTCAAATACAGGTTCATCATAGTCAACTAAGAGAACTCTAATGTTCAGCGTGATACAATAAGTCCATAAAAAGGAGAAAAAAGCCCCAAAAGAATAACTGCCAGATCATTTATTTTTTCCGAAACATTATAATACTTGCGAGCGGCTCTCTCCTCAGATGTCATACGTGGGCTTTTGAACATATAATAAATGAGTGTATTGTACAAGAAAGCAGTCACAAGATCCGGATGTTTCTGTGACTGCTTTTTTCATAGCTTATGATTGCTATTGTATATTGCTGCCGCCCCATTCAACAACTGTGAAGCCTTTTCTTTCAAAGGTATTGAGCTGCTGCGGCTCGATGTTTACTTCATCTTCAAGGGGAACATATGCCATAAAGATACGGAGTATACTGTCAGGTGCGGGAGTTATGTTCAGCTTTGCGGAATTTGTATACACATCACCTTGGAAAGATATGAGATTATACTCGTTATGCTCCATAAGCGGCAGCCAGTATACGATGAACTCGTTCATTTCATCTTCTGTCAGCCCCATATATGTAAGTTTTTCCTTAAGGAAACTCTCTGTATTACTGCCTGCAACACAGAAGCCCTTGGAGAAATCATATCTTGTACGGCAGTTTACAGCATCCCAGAACAGTGATCTGTGATGAGTACCGTCCGCCTTATTCAGGAGCCTTCCGTTAGGATATGCTGTCACATTCCAGCCGTTGTTATACTTCGGATATGTCGTATTCAACTCTGATTCTGTCAGTTCAAGCTCCACATGAACGTCGGTCTCCTGTTCGGGATAGAGATAAATGACCGGTTTCTTAGTCGCCTGGTCAAAACGGATCACCATATTTCCGTCCGGATCCAATGTGTTGATCCAGCCGCACTGTCCGTTGTATTCGGTAAACAGCCATGTATTGTTATTTTTCTTAACTCCAGATTCAGTAAGACGTGTATCTGCCGGAATGGAAGCAATGACGTCATAGCTTTCATCAGGCCCGGAATAAAGCTTCACCCCATCCTCCAGAACATAGAAAGGCACACCGAATTCAAATCGCTCATCCGGTTCTACATAGGTTGTAACCATTTTTTTCGTTAATTCCTGTTTCATCAAGCACAGATCAAACACATTCAGAACATTATCATTGCAGAAATCAACTGCTTTCCAGTTGGCAAGATGCATGTCCGGCACGGCAAGCAGCCATTTCTGTAACAGTACGACATCAGCAACATTGAATTCGCCGTCATCGTTAACATCTCCGTTAGCTTCAGCCTTAGGAGCAGTTGTCAGGAAAATATCCATAGAATTGTTATCGTAGACCTTTATTTCTGATTCTCCGTCAAAATACAGCTCAAATTTATCAGCACTTTTATAAAGAGAAGCAAGATTCTCCTTTATTACAGCACGATTATTTTCTACCATGATAATCGGCCCTGTAACTCCGCCTTTAGTAACTATATTTGTTCCGATTGTAAGAGGGGCTTTGGCAAACACTTCATCAGGGATAAGCTCGCCTGTATCTCCATCCGTAACAGTTACTCTTACAGAGCCTGGTGGAAGCTCAAAGCCTTCGTTGCTTTTCAGCTTTATCACTACATCCACAGAACCATTTTCATATCTGGTTATCTCTTCATGATCCTCGGGGAGGAAATAATTATCATTCAGAGAGCCGTCAGCAAGCCACACACTCATCTTTTCCTCTTCGGAAATGGACTGTTTCCATATATATGGATTAGAATCAGGATATACATAGTTCGTACTTGATTTCTGCTGTTCAGCATCACTTCTCCATACATACGGAACAATAGCAAAATAGCCGAATTCCTTTTTCAGATCAATTATTTCTCCCGTATCATAATCTACGACTGTAAAGCGTACATTATCAGAATCCAGCGGTATCTCTGCATGAACCTCTGATACAGTTTCAGCTGCAAATATAGATGACGGATATGATACCGACACAGACGAGAATAACAATGTTGCAGTTAAAAAAACTGCTGTGATTTTTTTGAGTTTCATATAATCCACCTACCATTCTTTGAATTTGCAGCATATAGCTGCCTGATTTCATTATACAACGATATCTCGCCAAATGCAAGAGATAATTGTACTTTAGTCTATATAGGCATTAACGTATGAGATTGGTGAAATGTGCGGCTGAAATCGTAAACTTTTTGTGAACACACATTCTGATCTTGAAATGTAGCACCGGAAGATCCTCTCCTGCTTACTTCGCAAGCTCCGAGCCGGTGTCATCAGCGAAGAATGAGATCTGTACACCGTCTTCTAACAGAAAAATATATATCTCTGTCCCCTCCCCGATCGGGCTGTAAGTCCATGCTGTGTAATCACGCTGCGATTCATCAGGGCTGCCATATATCTCAGTGAGACGTTCCTTCCAGTCACTGAAATGCTTCGGATTGCTGTCGAAATAGTTGATACCGACAAGCCCGAGGCTCGTATAGCAGAGTATGCCGTCGCAGCGGATACCGAGATACTTCAGGCTGCCGTATTCATGGATAAGTTCCCACGGTTGCCCCGCCTCCTCTATACGGTACTCCGAACGCTTCCTATAATCCTGCAGCTTCTGCTGCTCATCAGCCGGACTGCCGTAGAAGGTCAGACCGTTCAGCATGAACTCTTTCTTACGATCCGCCGTCTCTGTTTGTTCGACTGCAGTCGATGCCTGTTCCGCTGCCGTTTCTGTCTCACTTTTTTTGGTTTCGGTGTTCTCCTCTCCCACAGCTGCAGATACGGTCGTGTTTTTCACTGCCGCTCCCTCTGCGGATTCTGCAACTGCTTCCGTAACTGGCACATCGGGAATATTCTGCGGCCGTGTTTCCGTGACCGAAACTGCCGCTGCCTCCTGAGTTGCTCCAGCTTCGGAATGACCTGTATCCGATGGCTGCACGTCGACCGCAACCGGCATGACCGGCGTTCTCAGTTCCGGCGTCATGATGGGATTCTGCCGCTTTTCCTTCTTATATCTCCTGTCCGGCGAATCTGCGGTCACATAATATGATACCTGCACGCCCTCTTCCAGATTAAATAGGTACACCGCTGTGTTCTTGCCGAGCGGATCGTCATACCATGAAGCCATTCCGCTGCCCGCCTCAGTGGGCAGACCGTATGCGTTTTCCAGAGTGCTGTACCATTCACTGTAGCTCTGTGCCTTCTCGACATCGTGATAATTTAAGCCGATCAGTCCGGATTCTGTAAAGCAAAGTGTCACGTCGCATGGCTGTCCGAACAGCGAAACGCCGCTGTAATCCAGCATCTTCTGCGCAGTATCGGTGTTTTCCCGCTCACGGATCAGGTTATAGTCTCCGAGCGAGCCTTTTACCGTATCGTATTCCGAAAGCCACGAAAGTCCGATGAGCGGTCCGGTATCCTGCACTGTTTCGCCGGAACAGGCGCTGAGCATCAGACCCAGCAGCACTGCCCCGGCTTTCATGATCTTTTTTCGCATATAATCTCTCCGATCTGACGATTCTGACCGCCGCTCTTATTTCTTCCTGCCATTCTCCTCCCCTCTTCCGGAGGGTAACTGAGCAATCGTGTAGCGGTCGATACGGATACGCTTTCTTCGTTTTCCTATCCACCACCACCAAAGCAGCAGCATCACCAGCAACGGTACAAAAACTGCCGTCATTACCACCAGGCTATCCACCTGAATAGCGTCACCGTTGACACGCACCCGCCTGTCGGATGCCGTTTCGATTCGGTGCCCACGAATCAAAAGACGGTGTGAATTAATACCATAGGGTGTACAAGTCATAAGCGTCACCAGATCTTCACCCGGAACAACTGCAAGAGCGGCAGTATCCGTCGGCAGGATTATCTGTATCCGGTCAACTTCGTAGGTCAGCACCTCGTTCAGAATATGCACTGTAAAGGTATCGCCCTCCACGATCTGATCCAGATCTGTAAAGAGCTTTGCGTTCGGCAGTCCACGGTGTCCGGAAATGACCGCATGGGTAGAGACACCACCGACCGGCAGACTGCTGCCCTGAATATGTCCGGATGCCATCTGCAATACGCCGTCGGAAGTGCCATGGTAGATAGGAAGCTCCACTCGTATACTCGGAACGGAAAGATATCCCATAACGCCCGTACCGGAGATATTCAATGCTTCCTCATATCCCGGGACTTGCTCAAAATCCGAAAATGGCGCATACAGCCCTGCCAGATTCTCGTTATATTCACGGGCTTCGGCAAGGATCCGCTCCGAATCGCCAGTTTCGATCTGCGCAACTTTCTCCTTATAGCCTGCGATGGTGTGAGACGCCATATTCCGGTTCCACCAATTCGCAAAGTACGGATAGAGCATCACGGAGAGACCCGCAAGAAATATGAAGCCAACGATTGCTTTTATGATTTTTTCCCGTTTCTTATACATGACTTCTCCTTGTGGATATCTCCCTGACCGCCTCCGGCATTTCTGCCGGAGGCGCAGGTTCGTTTTATATCACTTTAACGTTTAACTTTGAAATTATGCCTCTGATTCTTCGCTGCGCTTCTTGGAAACAATATAGATGCCTGCGAGCGCTGCGGTCAGTCCGCCGCCTGCAATAAACAGCTTTGTACCTATACCGCCGGTGTCAGGAAGAGTGGAATTCTTGGTATCAACGATGTTATTCTCATCACTTGACTTACTCAGTACAAGGTCAGCTCCTTCCGTAGACTCGTTCTCAGTATGTGTCGCAGTAATGGTGAATCCAACCGGTTCAGCCACATTGTATCCTGTCGGAGCAGAGTCCTCAACAAGATAATATTCACCTGCATCCAGACCGACAATATTAAACTTACCGCTTGTCGTACCTTCCGCATCTCCCTGACCGGAAGTCATGTCGCCCGAAGTGGTTCCGTTCGTAACATATGCGCCCAGAGCAGCATTCCATGTAACGCCTACGACCTCACCGTCCTGGGAATTCTTGTGAAGCGTGAATTTTGCACCGTTCAGTTCATTTCCGGCATCTGTATTGATCCTGTACTTCGTATTATCGATCTTGTATGTAAATACCCATACGGAATCTTCAGGAGTTTCACCGGTATCATCCGATCCGCCGGTGCCGAGGCTGTCAGGATTGTTGGAGTATTCGAGCTTCACCTTGTTGTTGTTAACTGCCAGATTTGTTCCGGAAGTATCCGATACGACAGCACTCTCATTCAGATGCGCATCATAAATAACTTCAACAGTTACATCTTCTGAACCAAAAGCAGAACCTGCAAGTGGCTTCACATCTTCGATCGTCAGTGCCCAGCTCTTTCCGGAATCACCGGCATTGGCATCTGTTGAATAAGCAGTATCAGCGACATCATTGCCATTGATCTTAACGCTTGTAATACTGTCAAATGTTACACCGGTAGACAAGGTATCATGGAATACCAGCTTATAGGTATCATAAACAGCGAGGTCTGCATCCGCCGGGATAGTTGCAGTCAGCCTGAACTGAAAAGGCTTATTGATCGCATGGTCTGCTGCTTCACCCCAGCCATCTGCTGCATTTCCGTCAGCATTATCATAAACCTCTTTATCGACTGAAGGCTTTGCCTTTTTGATACTGATGGTTGTAGGACCTGCGACCTGGATCATCCATGCGGAATTAGCATCATCAGCCGAGCTGAGATCAGTAACGTCCTTGATGACATAGTAGCCTTCCTCAAGATTTTCAATCGTTATCGTACCCGAACCGGAAACATTTTTCTTGGTGCTTGAGAGTGTCATTAAAGGGTTAGCACCAGCCACCAGTATTCTTGCATCGAAGTTGCTTGCTGAGAGTGCATCCAGCACATCGTTTGGAACATCGTTACCGGTTGTGACTGCTGTACCGCCGTATCCAGAAATACCGGTACCCCATTTCAGTTTGGTGAACTCATCACCTGTTTTTTTACCGGTCATGATCTGATAAACTTCAAATTCGTGTGTAACTTCGCCCACGTTGTCGATCGTAATGGATGAAGCCGCTGCTGATGCTGTCATCGTCACAGCCGGGAAAGCAAAAGCTGCAGCCATTGTCATTGCCGCGGCCATAGCCGCAATTTTTGTTATCTTTTTCATAATTATACTCCTTTACAAAGTTGAGATCTGTGCGGGGGCGTTGTACTGAACACCGCGCACTTCGATGATAAATTTATTCTCTACGCCGTGGCCTATCTATTCATCCGACCACCCCCGGCGCTTTTTCATTGCATAGCCGCCTGCGATTATCATAAGCAGCAATCCGGTCACGGTAAAGCTCCGTCCGCTGCCGCCTGTTACAGGCAGATCGACTGAATCAGGTATCTGATTCTCTGTGTTACGGATCTGAATCGCAGCTTCGCCGCTGTTGGCTGCATTGATGCTGTAATTCGTGCTGCTGTCACCGTCCGTGAACGCATAGCTTGCTTTGTATCCCTCAGCGCCGGAGATCTCCTCCGCCCAGTAGTAACAGCTGACGACCGTACCGTCTTCGTTGAACTGATAGACCGGCAGATCGCTGAGCGTCACTGCCCAGTTATCTGATGCGGATACCGTTATGTCAATATAGCCGTTTTCCCCGAAGCTCGCTGATTCCGGTGAGGTAATGCGTACCGGCAGGCTTCTCAGCGTTTTCGTATTCTGTTCTGCCGGCTGGGGCTCCGGCGTATTTATGTCTGTTTCATCAAGCTGTGTTGCGTATGTCCTTGCGGAACCCAAACGAAGTGCACCTGAACTGAATCTTGTCATACGTGCTGTGTTCTGGTTTGCAGAGACCGAGTTCGAAGAAAGAATACCAAGTGTTACGGAACCCTCAGTAGTTGTAATTGTTATCGTTTCTGGCCAGTTCAGCCCGCTTCGCTGCACTTCCACGGTGAAGAAGGTTCCATTTTCAGTGTATTCCACCTTAGCCCAATAGCCCTGACCATTTCCATTGACTGAAGTATTGCCGGTATTGCCGGAAGTGATATTTGTTATCGGTGCATTTGTGTTGATCAGGTACACCTTGTTCGGATCAAAGTAATAGTTTCCATTCTGCACATCACTCAGATTCAGCGTTTCATCGGGTTCGAGCGTTCCGCCCTCGGACCGGACTGTAATTTCGATGATATGCGTACCGGCATAGCCGATATAGATATTATCATTGTCAGACATATCAGAGAACGCTTTTGTATTCTTCAGATTCTCAATCCGGGTATTGGTACTGTACGAGATACCGAATTCAGACATATGCCATTGCAGCTGACCTGAGGCGTTATAATTTGTCATCTCATAGCTGACCGGCACCAGATCTTTCAATTCCGGATGATCCGACAATCTGAATTTTATTGTAGCATAGTTTTCTCTTGTCGCTGTAACTGTGATCTTATGTGTAGCCGGATCGTATACATAATCATAGGTATGCCCGGACTCCTTGTCGGGGATCGTTCCTGTAATGATACTTGGCAGTTCCGTTACAGTCACTTCCATCGTTGCTTTCTTGCCGTCTGAGCGTGTTGCCGTAATTGTCACCGTTCCGGGTGAAACGCCCGTCACAACGCCGTTGCTGTCAACAGTCGCTATAGACGTATCACCGGAAGACCATTCAAACGTGCCGAAATCGGGAGTTACGGAAAGCGCGATCGTCTGATCCAGCTGTACCGTATTCTCTCCGGTAATGCTGAATGTCTCCGGAAGCGTGACCGTTACCACAGCCGTTGCCGTTTTGCCGTCATACTCAGCCGTGATCTCAGCCATACCGACGCCGTTTACTGTCATCTGACCAGTCTGCGGATCGATGCTGATCACGGAATCATCTGAGCTCCCGTATGTCGCCTCCGCCTTGACATCATTTCCTTCGAGAGTCATAACGGACTGTACTACCGGAGCCGCATCGCCGCCGACAAGTGTATTCTTGTCAAGATTCAAAGTCAGAAGCGGTGTATCGACAATATGCACTGTCAGTACTGCTGTCTGACCGTCCTCCGTCCGGAAGGTGATGTTCTTGTCGCCCAGTGAAGCCCCTTCCTTGAGTGCCACCGTTATCGCCTGCTTTGCGCTGTCAAGCGTCACTTCAAGCTGATCGGCGTCATACTCTGCATCAGGCCGTACAGGAACAGATGCAGTCAACGCTGCGGACTGTCCTGAACCTATCACGAGCGTTACCTCATTCTCACTGAGGGTAAGTGTCAGCGGATTCTGCTGTGCAGCTTCCGTATCCGGTGTTGTCTCACGGTGGATACGAACGGTTATTGTGTCATCATTGTGGTTTTCGTTCCCGTCACTCCACATCTTGCTGATGTGGATATCTGTTGTCAGGATCGTGTTGTTTATTGTTATTTCTCCGTTTGTGAGCACGGTCTTGCCGTTGCCCTCATACTGAACGCCTTTGATATACTGGAACCGACTTCCCGTCAGCCTGTACGAGCCATTGTCCTCAACATGATTTCCCTCCTCACGTACGTAGTAGACATAATTGATGCCCGCTGCATTCTGTTTCGGAAGATTTTGAAGTTCCAGTCTGTAGCCCTCCGATCTTTGAATCGTGTAGGTCCCGTATAGCGTGCCGGCTGTAAGAGTACTGATATCGCCGTCACCGGACGGAAGACTGATATCTGTTGGATTCGTGACTGTTCCGGACTGCGTCTCCTCTGTCTCAAGCTTCTGGTACACATAAACCGTGATCTGTTCCGGCAGACATTTTTCTGTGCTGCTGATCTCATTTCCGGCCGTATCGTACCATTTCTTACTTATGACCAGATCAGTCGGCAGACGGTTTGTCACTGTTATATGCTGTATACTCGATTCATCAGTCCTGCTGTAGATCACATCATAGCCCTGAGGAACATCAGTTTCGACTGCGTAATAGTAATAGGAAGCGCCCTCATCGTTCATTGCGGGGAGTTCTGTCCATTCCGTGCGCCATTCATTCACATTGCTGAGCACTGCTGTCGGATCTATAACCGATACGGTCAGGCTCTGTTCTGTCTGATCAGTATAGGTCACAGTAACTTCTGCTCTTGCGGCAACGTTTCCGCCGGATATAGTCAATTCTGTTCCGCTGAACGAATATTGAATGCCGCTGCTGCCCGGTGTTGAGATGCTCTGTATCTCTTTTCCGAGATCTACCGTCTTTGACTTACCGCAAAATGCCAGAACAGCTTCGCTGCCCGAACGCATCTTTGCGCCCGTCCTGTAATCCTTGCCCTCCGGCGATCCGCCGGCTGCTATCTGGATCAGGTCTTCATTCCTGAGCGCGGGATTCGTGGACTGTACGAGCATCACATGGATCTGTTCGCCGCTGTGAGACAGGCCGTTGTCGTCCCATGTCTTCAGCGCCTCGACGTTTACCGTTTCCAAACGCATATCAGTATTGATTATCTCGAGGATACCGGTTCCATCTGAGATCATGCGGGTGTACTGCGGATTAGCGTATTTCCCGAGTATTGCGTTACTCTGTTCTTCAGTCAGCTTCTCCTCTATCTCGAAGCTGTCGAAATATGAGAGCGGGTATTTCTTTCCGGCTGTGTATTCCAGCGCCGCAGTCATTGACTGCCCGGTCACACCGGTAATGCCGACCTCAGTCGGCAGGAACAATTTATACTGATTGCTGCTGTCAAGTCTTGACTGATCCTCTGACAGCTCCAGCTTCACACGGTAATTGCCTTTAATGCCGTATACTTCGAACCGAATCGCCATCGGCTCATCAGAATCCGGCTCCTTCGGCGGATCGATCGTATTGCCGTTCAGATCGACCCAGGATTTCTTCACGAGGATGCCCTCGGAATTGTTCACCAGTATCTGTGTACCGTCTTTATTGGTACCGTTTCTTGTATAGACAGGATGGAAGCTGCTTTCTTCTCCGTCGCCGTCTTTGTATTTTCCGTCAGACGGATCGAAAGTATAGGTCTTTCCACCGTATGTGAAGGATTCTTCCCTCACGAAATAGTAAACCGGGATACCATTGACGCCGCTCGGCAGATCAGACCAGCTTGCGGTCGGCTCTGCCTGTGTATCCTTATCGTAGGTCAGCGTCACCGGATTTGTGAACATCGTCTGCTGTGTATTATCCATCAGCATATCAGCGGTCACTTCTTTCAGATTTATGCCGCTGCGGTTTGTGGAGTAATACAGCTTCATCGTCACTGAAGCGGTGTCAGGCAGATCTTCTTCCTGACCGGTGAATATCTTCTGCGCACTGAGCGAGATGCCCGTTACATTCGGGATATTCATCGTGCCGTGTGCGGTTAAATTATTCACCTTGCTCCTGCCGTCCGAATCCAGCGTATCGTCAGGATATACGCCGCTGTAGCCGTTGTATGCACAGAAGAAAACGAATTCGCTGTTGTCTTCCAGTGAACCGTCCGGATCGGGTGCGTGGTAATCTTCCGGCGCAGTGATCTCAACGAACTTGTACAGCGATCTGTTCGACAGAGAGAACTCATGTATATTCTCGGCATCGTTGTCTGTGGAAGGATCGTCTGTATCCGCAAAGGTCAGCAGCACAGCGTTATCCGGCGCATAATGCCCTCCTCCGATTTCCTTTTCAAGATAGTCCGCTGCGTCCTCCCAAGACGGGAAGGTAAACTGCCGTATCTGTTTATCGTCTTCCGTACGTATCGTTACAGCCGAGGCATAAATCCATTTCTGATGATCAGGATCATACTTTGCGACCTTGAATGATGCTCCAAGGGTATTGAGTGAGTAGTTGTTGACATCGACCTTATAGATCTTCGGATACTTCACGACCTCTGAGCTTGCCTGTGCGTCCTGCACATTCAGTGCGGAATGTATCTCGGAATCCCAGCCGTCGCCGTTGTCTTCGTTAAAGGAAGCCGTATTCGTGAAGTAGATGCTGTCGCCCTCCGAACTGCCGTCAGGCTGTTTCGGATCATATCCCGCTACACGGTAGGTGTACTCTATCCGCACATGCTGCTGATCGGGAACACTCATGTTAAGGATGACCGGTGTTGTCTTTACAACCTTGACCGAAAGGACATCTGAGATGGTGTACGGACTTTTTCCATTGTTATAACGACCGTTATCATAGATCACTAGCCTGGAAGGCGGCTTACTTGTGCCATTCATTGAAATAGAATCCGGTATCGTTAATGATACGCTGCTCTTTGAATCTGTAAAACTCGGGAATATTACATTGACACTTCCGTTTCCGCTATACATATAGTTCTTCGCGTCATCACGTGCAGCGGAAAGATAAGCATAGGAATTAAAATCCTCATTCTGCCTTACCTCTGCAACGATCGTATCGCCCGGCGACCAGCCCTGTATCTCCCATAACTGGTCTGATATTTTCACAACTGGCAGCGTTTTTTCTTCCGTAACATCGTAATGCACCGTATAGCTGAAATCCTCGATCGGATTCTGCTTGTCGAGTACACCGTTCACGTAAGGATAGACCTTTATGTCATCAAGGACTATAGTAAGATCGTCCATTGTCTTTGTGCTTTCAGCATCGAGTGTGAGTGCATCGGTGATGTTAATGTAATCATCGTTGGACATCTTTTTACCGGTCGGGTTGATATCGAGGTAGTACTTTGCGGTTCCGCCTACAATAGTCGGTATTCTGCCCTTTTCGAGATGCTGTGTATCACTGCTGATATCCTTGTTTACAGTGAGCACGGCTCTTGTTGAATCCTCCTCGCCCGCAACACGGATGGAATTGATCAGCTTGCCGTTCTGCAGCACTGCATCGATCTGATTTACCGGGATCGCTGTGTAATATTGCAGGCACTGTACCATCGGATCATGTTCTTTAAGTTCGATCGACATATCCGTTCCGCTGACAGATACTACAGCATTCCAGAAATTCAGATCCCAGCTGTTACCGTAGTCATCATAAATGGCCTTCGGCTTGTATTTGTCCATTCCGTTCTCCGAGCCGGTAATATAGATTGCACCGGCAGGAAACGTATCGGTATATAACTTTTCGCCTTCCTTGAAGTAGATCTTCCAGCCGAAGATATAGCATTCTGTTTCTGATCCGTTTACCGTGAGCATTGCCTTCGGGACAGCCGAAAGATCAACTTCCTCTATTTCCGTGCCCGATCTGTCAACGGGGAACTTCATCAGATCCTGATCGAATTTATTCGTCAGGTTCATCGTAGTCGAGTCATACCGTGCGACCACGGGAGCGCTGATCTGCGAAACTCTGTAGCCGCTTTCATCATCAATCACCTCGGTGATCTTGTAGCAGTAGCGTGAAATCACTTCCTGTCCGTCCACATTCTCCACGATCCACTGCGGAAACTCTCCGAGCTCCGAACTGCCATGTGCGGAACTGATCTGAGATGTTCCGACCAGCTCCCATACGTCTTCTGCATCAGCAGCGGGACTGCCGCCGTTTTCATCAGCTTTTGCCCTCCAGATCCGAACCGTGTAATTATCCGGACGGGTATGGAACTTGTTATTGTTATCGTCCCAGTTCTTCTGAACCCGTATCGTCATGTTCTTGACATTATTCGGATTTTCGCGCTCGAAGGTCAGCCCGTGAACAGACTTTAGCGTCTGATCACCGAACTGCATGGTATTGTCAAAATGTGCTGTATCGCCGTTTATGACGTCTTTGACCTCCGCCGTAGTCTTATACGATACGGAGATATACCGTCTGATCGGCTGAGATATTGCCTCTTTGAAACTGATTACGTATTTCACGGCATTTGTGCTGCCGTTTGCGAAATCAGTGATCACATTGTCGTTTTCATCGTAGAAAGTTATCGTGTAACAGCTTGCCGGTATCAGTTCCTCGCTGCCCTGATCGGTTGCCTTTCCGTAGAGCCGAAAATCCGCTGCCTGAGACGGCTTGATATAGTGGCTTCCGCCTCCGGAATCGCTCAGGGTATCGGTGATCCTCGCCGTGTCGTCGAAGCCGCTGTCATTTGTCACCACGATCTTCCATTCAAGCGTTCTGTCTTCCTTGTCGCTGCTGCCGATGACCTTTTCGTTATGCGCAGACAGATAGACCTTTGAAGATTCGATGCGCTTCTGTTCGGTCCTTGTACCGGTGCTCTGTTCGCCCATACCCGTTCCAGGCATCTGTCCGGTAGCAGTATTGCTGACTTTCGCCTGCCCGCCGTTCAGATATTCCTGCATCGCACTGTCGCTGAGGTTTTCGTCAATGGGCTGCTGATAGAAGATCTCAACGCATGAGATCGGGATATCCTCAACGCCTTCTTCAAGCTTTATGGTCACCGTATTTGAACCCTCGTCCTTGATGAGCCGAACCATGTCGGTAATATTTACCGTTTCGCCGTTCCGGAAAGCATTGAACGAGAGATACTGCCCGTTTACCTGATTATTGTCATATATCTTATTGATGATTGCTTCATCGGTTATAACGTAACCGTCAAGTGTTGCGCTGCTGTTAATATTCGCACCGTTCTGCGTAGCCCAGACCTTGATCTTCCACTGCAGCATATCCTCCTGGGTATTGAATCCCGAGCAGGTCTTCTCCATACTGTACTGATGATGATAGTAGACCGTATCACCGGATGTCGCCGGATCCGGCGGCTCATCCTCCGGCTGCTTTTCAGACGAGACCGTTACTTCGTTGCTTATCTCAGCCGTTCCGGTGCTGTCATAGCTGCCGCTCACGTCAGTTTCGTAAACAACGGTCACCATGCTGGGTATGGACGGGTCATCTTTCAGACGGATAACGCACGGGTTTTCGCTATCGATCTCATAAAGACTACTGTCAAGTTCGTTGCCGTTTATATCATACAGCTTTGTTCCGTCAGGAAATCCATTGCTATCAGTAATATCCGTCAACTGTAGGCTGTCGCCTGACTGGTTCCAGACATTGATCTCCCAGTGTATCTGTCCGTGCTCGCCTCTGCCGGCGATCTGATAATCCGCCGTACCGGTTTTCTTTACGCCGAGCTTATTCTCGATAGTGACCTCAGAGTCCTTTGAATCCACCGGCGTATCACCGTATTTGAGATCAGCAGTGTTCCGGTAGTTTCTTCCGCTTTCTGCACGTTCTCTGTAGGTGATCGTCACCTGTTCGGCATTGCCGGAGAGTGAAAAGCCGTCATCGGATTTCACTGCAGCGCCTACGGGATCAACTGAGACCAGTTCGATCCGGCTCCAGTCCACTGCTTCATTGTTTTCCGTGATCGTATCTTCGATGTGATAATCATTGAGATTGAAGTCTCCGTTCGGATTGGCTATAGTAATAGTCCAATCGATATACTTTCCGTTCGAATCACGTCCGGTCTGGTTCGTCTTCGTCATGGCCAGTTCTTCATCGTCAAACTTCACATTGACCTGCTGACCTGCGAGGGTGAAGGAATGATCACCATCTACGCCGTCATTCCTGTCCACATAGCATCTGAAGAGTATCTTTCCGGCAAAGCCGTCATTGCAGTTTTGCAGATAGTTAATGTAGTCATCGGTAAAGCGAATGACGATCAGACCGCTCTGTGAAACAGAAAAATAACCAGAGGGATATTCATCGCTCCAGTCGGTATCAAGAACGATACGTTCAGGACCGAAATAGTCCTGTGGAATATTGACTGTTCCCTCCGGCACCTGATAATAGATACAGTGTGTCTCGAAAATGTCTGAACTGCGAAGCTGTGAATTGGTATACATATAATTCAGCGTCAGATCCAGATCAAGCGTGCTGTCGCTGCCTGCATTGATGGTTATCTGCGAACTGGAATATGTCTGACCGCCGTAAGATATCGATATAGACTGCAGCTTGTTGTCCGTACCCATATCATTGCCGAGCGGCGTATTCTGAACGCTGCTGAAATAGGTCGTCTCCGTACCGCCCGGCTCCGCACCGAGCAGTTTAACGCCGCTGATTACAGGGGTATCCGAGCCAAGACCGAGTCTCGTCGCACTGATGCCCGGCATCACGCTGATACAGAAGATCACCGCCAAAAGCATTAAGGACAGTACAGCCATCACCACTGCTGTCCGTCTGCTGTGCCTGCGCTTTTGCAGCAGACTATGTATCATGTTCTGAAATTCTTTCAAGGCCGTCCCCCCTTTCAGCAGAGATTTCAGTTATGCTCCGTTCAGATGATTCTGAATGACCGGAGCGGTCCGATGACAGCAAAGACAGTACCTATGATGTTTTCTTCGGAAATACATCCGACGCTGACCGAACGGCTGTCAATTGAGACCGCCCGGTGATCGCCCATTACAAAAAAACGGTTTTCCGGTACCTGATACGGCAGATCGATGTCACATTCACCAAGTGCCGCTTCGCTGATATAAGGTTCGTCGAGAAGTTCGCCGTTGCGCCACACTGAGCCGTCCTCGGAAATGTCGATGATATCACCGGCTGTGCCGATGACACGCTTGAGGAGAACCCTATTATTGTAATTAAATGCCACGATATCGCCCTTTTCGGGAGCTGAGAGCCTGCTGCAAAGCAGTATTTCATCATTCCGGAGCGTGGGCGTCATGCTTGTACCTTTCACACGCAACACCGGCACCAGCATCGTTGAAATGATGACTGCGATCGCCGTGATTACGATCAGAGAAGAAACTGTGCTCCAGACTGCTCTTGCGAAGTTTTTCTTCTGTCGGAGTCGTTTAAGCTCCGCTGCAAATTGTTCCGTTGTAGGGATATCCCTCTGATTATTCTTCATCGCTTCTTTTTATTCTTATGCGTATTACCGCTGCCCGGCGCTGTCCCGCCGCAGGAAGGGTTCACGCTGTTTTCTCCGGCTGTACGCCGTATTGCCTCTGTATATATGGTATCAAGCTTCTGCTGAAGACTTGCGTTTTCCTCTCTGAGCTCATCGTTTTCTCTCCTTAGATAATAGAGTATCTCGATCAGATCGGCTCGTCTGAGCTTCTGCACTTCCTTGTCCGTCATGTTTCATCACCAGCAATTCTGAATCTTTCCGGCAAATTCTGCCAGAGTTTTACCAATGGTATATTTGTATCAATTTTTCTCTTTTAGAAATATCTTTGGACCATCTTAATAATATGATTATACTATAAAAGAGTGTTTAAAGTCAATCGGATAATTGTTTTTTGTAAATAGTGACACAATCTTTGCTATTTCATTATGCAATATGCCACACCCTAAATATACTATACGTATTATTTTGATTGTGTATTGTTATGAGTAAATACTCTTGGGCTTTTGAACTGCTGTTCCGTACATACCATATCATTCAGGTTCCTGATAGCGGAAATACCATATAAACAGAATCGGCTTTTCTGTCCTGTTGCCTGAACAACTTTCTCACATAAAATCATTACCCTTGTTTGCCGGAAGTGTTTTACAAGTATTTCGCTGAACCCATTTTACTGCTGTAAAATGCTTTTCACATTCTGTCTGCATCACATGATATAGTCCGGCTATAGAATGTCAGACAATGGTAAAAGAAAAAGGGTAAATCGCATATGATAATGCGGTTCAACCTTTTTCTACGTTCAATTACCGTCATCAATTCGTCTGAGAAAACATCATCCATGGTCAAAATATACAAATTGCGCAGTCATTTGTTGTTTGTCTACACAGATATTTACTGCCGATGAATGTTTTTGATTGAATTCTCTTGACTATTTTGACTCTTGATGCTATAATTCAATCAACACCAATCATTATCATTCACATTCATTCAGAATTGTTCGTTTGATAATGATACTATTAAATATTCAGGACGGGGATAATTTTGCTTACAGAAGAAAGATATAAGATGATACTTAATGCACTCGACGGTAAAAATGCCGTTACGCTCAGTGAGCTTTGCTCATTACTCGGCGCTTCTGAATCTACCGTGAGGAGAGATCTTAATCACCTTGCAGAACGTGGACTGCTTATCAAGATACATGGCGGTGCTATGCCCTGCAATGACAAATTCAGCTTCGGAGAACAGAATATTGAAGAAAAATCTCATCTTTATAATGATGAAAAGACTGCTATAGCTAAGTATGCAGCTTCGCTGATAGAAGACGGTGATTTCGTATTCATTGACGCCGGAACAACAACTGAAAAAATGATAGACTATATCTCTGCAAAAAACGTCACATTTGTTACCAATGCCTTTGTTCACGCAAAAAAGCTTGCGCAAAGAGGCTTCAAAGTTTTCCTCCCAGCCGGTGAGATAAAACTTACAACAGAAGCGATCGTCGGCGCAGAGTGTGTCAGCAGTCTTCAGGCTTACAACTTCACAAAAAGCTTCATCGGAGCAAACGGGATCTCACTTTCTGCCGGAGTTTCCACTCCCGACAGAAATGAGGCGAGCATAAAGGCTGAGGTGATCAGACACAGCAGGACCGCATATATCCTTTCGGATCATTCCAAATTCGATCAGATTACCTCAGTAACTTTCACGGATCTTGATAAGGTCATAATAATCACTGACAAACTCAGTGATAAAAAATATCTGACAGCTGCAAATATCAAGGAGGTGATGTAGTTGGTATACACTGTAACATTCAACCCTGCCATCGACTATGTTGTACACACAGCTGAAATGAGGCTTGGCGAAGTTAATCGTTCATCATCGGAGGAAATGTACTTCGGCGGCAAAGGGATAAATGTGTCCATAGTTCTGAATGAGCTTGGTACACCGTCCATTGCTCTGGGCTTCACCGCAGGCTTCACAGGCGAGGCTATCGAAAACGGTATCAAGGCAATGGGCATAAAATCAGATTTCGTAAGACTGAAAACCGGCAACTCCCGGATCAATGTCAAGATCAAAGCCGGCGAAGAAACCGAACTCAACGGTCAGGGTCCGCACATAGACGACGAGGCGCTGGAAGCACTTTTCGTAAAGCTGGATAAGCTGTCAGACGGTGATACGCTCGTGCTTGCAGGCAGTATCCCTTCCAGTCTTCCATCGGACATCTATGAGAGGATCATGCAGAGACTTTCGGACAGAAAGATCAGGACAGTTGTTGACGCCACAAATGACCTTCTGCTCAACGTTCTGAAGTACAAGCCCTTCCTCATCAAGCCAAATAATCATGAGCTTGGTGAGATGTTCGGAGTAACCCTCTCGGAAGATGAAGAAATAGAGCGCTATGCCCGAAAACTGAAAGACATGGGAGCTATAAATGTTCTGATCTCAATGGCTGGTGACGGAGCTATGCTTATTGACGAGAACGGTAAATGCCACCGCTGCGGCGTCTGCAAGGGAAAAGTCAGAAACTCGGTCGGTGCAGGAGATTCCATGGTAGCAGGTTTTCTGTCAGGAGCTCAGAACGGCGACTATGAATACGCATTAAAGCTCGGTACCGCCGCAGGAGGAGCCACAGCTTTCTCAGACGGACTGGCAGTAAAAACCAAGATCGAAGAGCTGCTCGCTCAGCTCTGATAATACACAGTAAGGAGGAATAGCTCATGAGAATAGTAGATCTGCTCAGCAAAAAAAGCATCAAGCTAAACGCTTCCCCAAAGTCAAAGTCCGAAGCTATCGATATGCTCATAGACCTTCAGGTAAAAGGCGGAAATATCGCCGATAAGGAAGCTTATAAAAAAGGTATTCTCGCAAGAGAGGAAAAGGGTTCGACCGCTGTTGGCGAAGGAATTGCAATACCACACGCAAAAAGCGAAGCTGTAAAGGCTCCATCACTGGCGGCAATGACAGTTCCGGATGGAGTTGATTACGAAGCCCTTGATGATGAGCCCTCAAATCTGCTGTTTATGATAGCAGCCCCCAATGACGGAGATGTTCATCTTGAAGTTCTGTCCAGACTTATGACTATACTCATGGACGAGGATTTCAGAGACGACCTTCTGAAAGCCAAGGACGCTGATGAGTTCCTGAAGGTCATCGACGATATGGAGAAGGAGAAATATCCCGACGAACCTGCTGCTGAAGAAAGATCCGAAAACGGATATAAAGTTCTTGCGGTAACCGCCTGCCCGACGGGTATTGCCCACACCTATATGGCTGCCGAAGCTCTTGAAAAGGCAGGCAAAAAGCTGGGTATCTCTATTAAAGTTGAGACAAATGGCTCAGGCGGCGCAAAGAATATCCTCACTCAGGAGGAGATAGATGCCTGTGACGGAATCATCGTCGCCGCCGACAAGACCGTTTCCATGGCGCGCTTCAACGGCAAAAAAGTAATAAAAACCAAGGTATCAGACGGTATAAAGATCCCCGAGGAGCTTATAAACCGCATCGAAGCAGGAGACGCTCCCGTATATCATCATGAGGGCGAAGCCGACAGCAGCTCATCGGGCTCATCTGACAGCGAAGGCTTCGGAAGAAAGCTTTACAAACACCTCATGAACGGCGTTTCCAATATGCTCCCCTTCACAGTTGCGGGAGGCATTTTTATCGCGATAGCCTTCCTGATAGACTCCTTCGGAGGCGCTCCTCAGGACGGTGATTTCGGTACCCACCTTGCGGCTGCGGCATGGTTCAAGACTATCGGAAACTACGCTTTCCAGTTCATGATACCTGTGCTTGCAGGATATATCGGCCTCAGTATCGCTGACCGCCCCGGCTTCCTTGTTGGTATGGCAGGAGGTGCAATGGCAGCCGCAGGTGCAACCTTTGCTTCTCCGGGAGGAGACGTTCCCTCAGGCTTTCTCGGTGCACTGCTGGCGGGCTTTATCGGCGGATACCTCACACTTTGCCTGGAAAAGGCGTGCAATAAGCTGCCCAAGGCTCTCAACGGTATCAAGCCCGTACTCATTTATCCTCTCGGAGGACTCGCCATTGTCGGCATCATGATGTGTGCAGTCAACCCTGTAATGGGCATTCTCAACGACGGTCTCTCCAACTTCCTCAACAGCATGGGCGACTCGAGCAAGGTCCTCCTTGGCTGCATACTCGGAGGTATGATGGCGATAGATATGGGCGGTCCCTTCAACAAGGCAGCCTATGTATTCGGCGTTGCTGCTATCTCACAGGGCAACTTCAATATCATGGCAGCAGTAATGTTAGGAGGTATGGTCCCCCCTATCGCTATAGCACTGGCTACCACATTCTTCAAAAACAGATTTACCGAGGAGGAACGCAAGAACGGTCCCGTCAACTACATTATGGGACTCAGCTTCATAACAGAAGGCGCTATCCCCTACGCCGCAGCTGACCCTGCAAGAGTGATCCCCTCCTGTATCGTAGGTGCGGCAACAGCAGGCGGCATATCAATGGCATTCGACTGTACGCTCAGAGCTCCTCACGGCGGTATATTCGTATTCCCTGTGGTAGGACACCCTCTCCAGTATGTTATAGCACTTGCCATCGGCTCAGTAGTTGGAATGTTAATGCTGGCTCTGCTCAAAAAGAAGCAGCCTCAGAACGCATAAAACAAATCATTATTATAAGGAGTGAAAATTTATGGTATCAAAAAAGGTAACTATCGTAAACGCAGAAGGTATGCACATGAGACCCGCAGGTATGATCGCAAAGGCTGTCAAGGCTCATTCAGACAGCGAGGTCATTCTCAAAGCCAATGATAAGGACATCAAGGCTAAAAATGTCATGCAGATCATGGCAGCTGGACTCAAAAAGGGCACCGAAGTGGAAATAGTCGTTAACGGCGGTAACGAGCAGGCAGTTCTTGATGAACTCACCGCAATGTTCGAGAACGGTTTCGGCGAATAATTCCAAACGAAAATGGGACGGCATCACTGCTGTCCCATACCTTTAAAGGAGGTGCATCAATATGACCATTTTCAAAGGCAAGGGAGTTTACGGTGCTGTAGCTATCGGTAAGATCTCTGTTTTCAAACGAAGGGACACAACTGTAAAGCGAATACACGTCAGCGATACAGCTGCCGAGAAGAAAAGACTGGAAGCCGCAAAGGAAGCGGCAACAGCTCAGCTTCAGGAAATATATGACAAGGCACTCAAGGAGGTCGGTGAGCAGAACGCTCAGATCTTTGAGATACACATGATGATGATTGAAGATGACGATTACAACGAGTCCATCGAAAGTATTATCGACACTCAGTCTGTCAATGCAGAATATGCAGTCTCGGTGACCGCCGATAACTTTTCAGAAATGTTCGCGTCTATGGACGATGCCTATATGCAGGCGCGCTCCGCAGACGTAAAGGATATATCTAATCGCATTATCGCCTGCCTTTCAGACGACGGTTCTCAGGAGAACAGCAGCGACGAAAAAGTGATAATCTGTGCAGACGATCTGGCTCCCAGCGAAACCGTTCTGCTGGACAAGAACAAGGTCCTCGCTTTTGTTACATCTCACGGCTCTTCAAATTCTCACACAGCTATACTGGCAAGGAATATGAATATCCCTGCCGTTATCGGTGCAGGTGATGATTTTCTCTCAGCTGTGTCGGACGGTATGTTTGCCGCAGTTGACGGATATACCGGTGAGGTATTCCTCTCTCCTGACACCGAGGCTCTCGAAAAACTCGAAACGAAGCAGAAAGAGGACGAGGAAAAGAAGAGGCTTCTCCAGGAGTTAAAAGGCAAGGAAAACGTTACGCTCGACGGAACAAGGATCAATATTTTTGCCAATATCGGCGGAGTGGATCATATCGGAGCAGTTCTTGCCAATGACGCAGGAGGAATTGGTCTATTCCGAAGCGAATTTCTCTATCTTGAGAGCAGCGATTATCCGACCGAAGAGCAGCAGTTTGCTGCCTACAAAAAGGTGCTTGAAAGCATGGCTGGCAAAAAGGTCATTATACGTACTCTTGACATTGGTGCTGACAAGAAGGTGGATTATTTTGATCTCGCAAAGGAGGACAATCCTGCCCTCGGTTTCAGAGCTATAAGGATCTGTCTCACTCGTCCAGAGATATTCAGGACACAGCTCCGTGCCCTTTACAGGGCTTCCGCATTCGGAAAGCTTGGTATCATGTTCCCTATGATAACAAGTGTATCGGAGGTGGAACAGATCAAAAAAATATGCGCAGAGGTCAGGGAGGAGCTCCGCGCTGACGGAGTAGACTTCGATGAAAACGCAGAACTCGGTATAATGATCGAAACTCCCGCAGCAGCTGTCATAAGCGATAAACTTGCTCCTCTTGTTGACTTTTTCAGCGTAGGTACCAATGACCTGACACAATACACTCTCGCCTGTGACAGGCAGAACAGTGCCGTTGAACAGTTCGTTGATACACACCATGAAGCTATTCTCCGGCTCATAGAAATGTCTGCAAAAAATGCCCATGCAAATGGTGCGTGGATAGGTATATGCGGCGAGCTTGCAGCTGACACAAGTCTTACCGAAACATTCCTGAGAATGGGTATAGACGAGCTTTCAGTTTCGCCTTCCTTTGTACTCAAGGTCAGAGACGCAGTAAGACACACTGATCTCTCCTGATAATTAAACCAAACAAAAAAGCGCCTGTAACTGTGATATGAGTATCGCTGTTACAGGCGCTTTTAATATTAATTCTTTCGGAGATCAAAACGATTTTAAGTCAGGTGTATTTGAGTCATATCAATCTGCTCCGCCGCCTCCACAGCTGCTGCAACTGCTACAGCTGCTGCAACTGCTGCAGCTGCTGCAGCTTGAGCCGCTTGATGTATCCGAACTGTTTGCACGATTCATAAGTGCTATATAATCGAAAGCACCGAGCATCCCTGCATACAATCCGTACATCTCAATGTCGTATTTCCCCATATCTACAGAGCCATTCTTTGAAGCCAGCATTTCAAGAACAGGATACGTATTGATAGTGCCTGTTCTTTGTGCTATTCCCAGACAATCACATGGATTTATGTTGAAATTCATGAATCTGCCATAGTTCACCCACAAGCCAAGATCCTTTTTTAGCTGCTTTAATCCGCCTGTCTGTATCAGTTCCCTATAATACTGTGAATTCTTCATTCCTGCATAGTAAGAACTGAACCAGTTGGTGAACCGTGTGGAAAAGTTCAAATAACTTGAATTGCCGGACAGATCCATTGAAATCCTGCCAAATGGTATCTCATCAGGATCTGAAAGTTTAGAACTGTCAACGGAATCATAAAGCATTCTTACAAATCCTTCGTCTGCGGAATTTAACCTGACGTTCTTATTTATCCTGAAGCTGCTGCCCCTGACCTCAATTGCACCTTTTCTGACAAGATCGAGCAATTCAAGAAAAAAGATATGTGAATATCTATCCCCTATATTGTTAGTAACGTAGCCACAAATAAGACCGTACCACGTAAAGGGGATATTTGCTGCTTCAATTCGGGAAGCCGCATTGCTGAAACAGTCAGGATCCTTTCTGAGTTTTCTTTTCAGTTTGCCTTTGGTGGGGCTAAAGATTAACGCGATAATTATTATACTGACAATGAGAACGATCGGAAGTAATGGACAGATAAGCGAAGCAAGATCAAAATGTGATGAATCAGGTACCGACGAACGCACCACTTTTTCCTCTGGCAGGATAACGCTGCTGATATTGACCAGTGTTCCGAAGCATTCGCCGGGCATATTCGCGTTGATCTTGTATACCCCGGATACATATGTTGCCTCGGAAAAGGCTGTATTCCCGTCCATGTCTATACTACCGTCACTGAGGGACAATGTGGTTTGCTCGTCCTGTCCCGGCAGCTCTATAACAGTCTTTACGCTGCCTACAGTTTTGGGAAAGTTTTCACCGATAAGTCTGTAAACAAATCTTGCTCTGCCGTCTTCGTCAAGCTTTACCGCATTATTTATTCTGTACTTTATTTCATATTTTACGGTCTCATCTGAGGAACTCCTGAACCAGTGAACAGTAAATCTGTCGCTTTTCTCCTCAAAGAGGTAATGGTAATCCACCCTGTCCATGTTGTACTGACGTTCTGCAGGCTGACCGTTTATGCTGGCCTCCATAACGTCTATGCTGTCTATGTATTCCAGCTGATTATAAGGATTATAGATGTCCTTGTAAAACCTTGTAAAGTTTCCGCTTATAAATTCAACATCCCACTTTTCAGAAATAACGGCATCGCCGTCTTCCGTAAAGGAAATATTGAACTCCGCGTCCCTTACTTCATATGAAGAACCTGCTGCAAATACTCTCATGGGACCGACCGCCATTGCTATAATAAATACAGCTGTAAGAACTACGAAAAGTCTTGCTGAAAATCTCTTTGATATTCTGATCATAATATCCCCCCCTATTATATCATTATTGAAGTGTATTTTAATACCTGTAATAGCAATTTACATCCCTGCCCCTGAAATCACCTGTTACAGCGTATGTAAGACATTTTGCTCCGCCCCTGCACAGCTCGGCATGAGGACAGGACAGACATTCCTTTGGTATTCTCTGCTGTGATAATTCCTTGATAAGATCGCTTCTTTCACACAACTCGGTCATATCTTCCTCAAGGCAGTTGCCAACGGGTATCGGAAGCCGTCGGCAGGGCAGCAGTGTCCCGTCAGCAAGCAGAGTAAGAAGTGTTTTCCCTGCTGCACACTGATAATAGCAGTTTCCTCCTTCAAGGAACTGCAAAGAACGATTAAGATGAACATCTGTGTTTGAGAAAAGACATTTCCGCCCGTGCTCTCTTGTAAGCAGTTTGATGATACTGCGATATTCATCTGTCGAAAGCACGTCCTCGCAGCTGCTTCCCATAGGTATGAGCCTGTCTGCCCAGAAACGGTCTATCTTGTTTTTCCGTACAATACGGATAACGTCTTTAAGCTCCGTATAATTACGCTTATGGCAGGTAAAGGCAGCCATTGTCTGTATACCGTGCTTTTTCACAAGTTCAAGCCCTTTCAGAGCCTTACGGAAATTACCGTCTCCCCTGACGCTGTCATGGGTATTCTCGATGCCGTCTATGCTGACCTGCACAAATGACAGCCCGCGGAAACGACTGAGTATATCTGCTGTTTTATCGTCTATCATCGTGCCGTTTGTAAGCAGCCCGAATGTGATCCTGTGACTGTCGCAGAGCTCCATAAGCGGAAAAAGGTGCTCGGAGACAAGAGGTTCACCGCCGGTAAAGTTTATGTGACCGCGAAATCCGTTGCTTTTGCAGAAATACAGATACTGAAAGAAGAGCTTTTCAAGACAGCTGAATGAAAGCTCCGATCCATATTCGTCCTGATAACAATGACTGCACCTCAGATTGCACTTGTGGGTGATATGCCACTGCATAACGTGTTTTGTTTTCCTTTCCTGCATTGTTATCACTCCTGTCATTGCTATTATAGCATTATGTTTATTTTATGTCAACACCCATTATATTTATTAACTTTTTTGCTGCTCACTTCTGAAAAAAGTCCCTGAGGCGGGAAATACCGCTTCGGGGACTTTTTATCATATTATCTCGCAGCCTTATCCAGTGAAGACGAGCTTTTTTCAAAGGGCTCTTCCTTTATAAGCCTGTCATTTTCCCAGGTCTGCATCGATCGTCTGCCATCGGGATAGGTAAAGACGCCATTGCCGTGACGCATATCCCTGTTCCATTCGCAGTCAAGGATGCTGCCGTTTTTGTAGTAATAGACTCCGCGCCCCTGTCTGAGGCTTTCTGAATAGCTTCCGTCATATCTGTCGCCATTCTTATAATAGAAGACACCTCTGCCGTTCTTGACGTTGTCCTTCCATTCACCGTCGTACTTGTTGCCGTTTATGTATGAATAGACGCCGACGCCGCTTCTCATATCGTCCTCATATTCGCCGTCATAGACATTGCCGTCAGCCCATGTGAAAACGCCCTTGCCGTGTTTGAGTCCCTCTTTGAAGCTGCCTTCATACTTATTTCCGTTTGTATAGGTGAAAACTCCCTTGCCGTGTATCTTTCCGTTGAAATCCACTTCTCCGACATAGGTGCCGTTATCGAACTTCAGCGTTCTCTGTGCATCGGGAGATATTTTCGGAGTTCCGCTTATAAGCTCCTCGCTGAGTACCTTTCCTTCATGATAGCTGCGCTTATAAACACAGTTATCACGGGTACTGACTTTAGCTTCGCCCTCAAGCAGTCCGTCATTCCATTCACCCTCGATAACATCTCCGTTCTCGCAGGTATAGACGCCTTTGCCGTTATATCTGCTGCGGTCCCATGAGCCCTGGAACTTTATCCTTCCGTTCTCATAGTATTCGATACCCTCTCCGCAGCGCCAGCCGTCGACCCAGTCGCCGTCATACTCTATCTTGCCGGTCTGTCTGTACTGTTTGCCCTTGCCGTGAAATCTGTTATCCTTGAAATCGCCTGCATACACCAGTGACTTGCTGGCATCATCATCTTCTTCGCTGTCCTTCCCCTGAACCATGTCATAATATCCCTTGGCATACTTCCTTCCGAAGCCGCAAAGCCTGCCGTTCTGCCACTCGCCGTCATATTCGATCTCAAGACTGTTTATGAAAACGCCTCTGCCATCGGGTTTTCGTGAGGAGTTGACATGGCCGGAATAGGTGCCCGTGCCAAGAATATCACTTGAAAAATTGATATTATTTGCGATACCGTTGCTAACCTTAAAAATATCCAACATTCCCATAGTATCATCCTCATAATCACTGTATATCTGTACGAAAGATATAACGAGCCTTTACACCAAAAGCTCATATCATTTTTTATTGTATCATATTACAACGATAAAGTCAATAATCAGCAAAAGAATATACAGCAGGTCTTTTATACAAAATCAGCAATGTCTATCTATGAGCTAAAACCGTTTATTTTCGAGCTGTACTCTGTTCATTATATTACCTCAATAATGATTGCGAATGTGACATTTATGATCTCTGCCTTATGTGAAGCAGGATAGTCCCATCAGAATATGAATAATATGACATTCAGCTCCCTGCTTTGGTCAGGGAGCCATTTTATGCCGAAATTAAGCCTTCAACAGAATATAAAAAGAGCAATAAATGCGTTGAAAAATTTGTACAAATGTGTTATATTAAAATATAGCTATAAATATTTGCGGCAGACCGCTTTCTGACCGCAATTTCTGACAAACTTACATCTTTGTCACATCGGATAATGAATAACATAAGGAGGAGTAAACATGATCTTCAAGAAGTTCCTTTCCACACTGTCAGCCCTTATTATGGCTCTCTCATGCGCATATGTTCCCACATCAGGCGCCGTGACCGTGACAGCAGCTTCCGAAGCCGATGAATATGAGCAAGAGCCCATATTTATCCCTGATTTTCCCCAGGATATACTCGATGAATTCGGTATAGACTGGACAGGTCTGGCTGCAAACAGAAAAGTCGATGACGCTTTGTATGACCTTTTCGGATTCCATAACTGGTTCTGCCATGACGGCGGATACGCAATGTACGGCGACCAGAGCTACAACAACAATTCAAGCTATACCGCAAACTGGCATAACTGTAACAGCTATAAAATGTATCAGTCAAAGGAATATCTTCTTCCTCAGCTGACTGACTTTGCAGCCCCTGTTGAAGGAATGGCTGATCTGAGATACGATATTTCCTTCCATTGTCAGATAAGTGAGCTCGGAGATCTTAAATTCGGTCCCCTTCTTGAGTTGAATGGCGGAAGTGACGAGCTCTATATCATCGAGCGCTTTACATCTGACACTGACTTCTCAGGCTATGTAAAAATAGGATCCTATACATCGGACGGCAATGAGTATTTCCTCTATAAGCCCGCTGCCGAAAGCTCTGATGAATATTCTGCTGTACGCTACTATGCTGTCAATCAGAGCGGAGCTATAACAGCTCCTGTAATTGAGGACGCTCCTCCTGTGAAGATCTCCTCCGACATATCCGAGCATCTGAAACAACTCAACAAGCTTACAGAAATCAGCACAATGCTTGACGGATACGGTATTCTTACCGAAGGCAAGGAAAGGTATCGGCAATCTCTATCACACTTCCAAGCTCGTAAGCTCATACTTCAATGTCCCGGAAATCATCACTGACAATCCAAAGTATGGTTTGGATGTAGAATATCATAAAAACTTCATTGAGACACTGGACGGCTACAGAGTATCATGCCATACATCTGACAGCAGTATGCCTATTATAACCCTTGAGGACGGACAGTATGAGTACACGACCCATGAGAATAGATCATATGTAAGTCCTCGCGCAAAAGGAAATTTAGTAGCTGATATATCAGAGGGTATGACATCGACTGTATCCGTCGGAAAGGAATACGACGGAAACAGCTCTGTTCTGGACGGTAATTATGTTTATGATTATTATTATTCCATTAATAATGATAAAGTTGCCGTTTCCGCAGTAGTATGGCTGCTTGATCCCTATGTAAAGATCGATTTCGTAGAGGAAACTGAAGGCAGCTCTCCCTCAAGATCCTCCTACGTAGGTACCATTGATCTGAACGGAGAAGTCTATGATATTTATAACGGTTCCATCTATGATAATGATGCAGCTCCCCTGCTGGAGGAAGAATTCAAGGGATATACTTTCATCCACAAGAATAATTCGGGCGTAAACTACAGCGACGGCGAGATCCACCGCCATAGTGTCCCTATTACAGCTGCTCTGAAGGCTGCTCAGACATACGGTCTGGAATTCGGGAACCTCGCACGCATAAGCCTTAACACAAGCTCGCCCAGTGAGGGCTACTACCTTGATATAACAGGTAATACAATAACTGAGTTCTCTCCCCTTAATCCCGGTAGTGTGTATGTAGATGCAACAAATAACGATGTTGATCTCAATGGCCACACCTTCTCAGGTAAGACCGATGGCTATATGTACGGCTATGAGGACGGAAGCTTTGAAGCAACCTGCAAAGGCGGTGACAACGGCTTCTTCGATTCATTAACTAAATTAGATGATGCTATCATTATCGATCCCCAGTCAGACAAGCACACTGTCTTGAATTATAATGTAGTGCATGATCTGGATGATAACTATCAGACTGCATTAATAGTGTCCGGTACAGTCGACCACACAGTAAGAACACTCTATGTCATCGAAGACAGTAAGAATTTCAAACTTGATGATATTGTCTCATCCCCTCAGGCATTCGACTTCTACAGCGTTCCCAGCGATCCTGAGTTTGAGTACGTCAAGTCCTATACTTCGGGCGGTCATGACTACGACCTTTACAAGGTAAACTACGTCATCAACGGTTTCAGCTCTTCTTCAGAGATGGAAGCATACGCCGCAGTAAGAAAGGATCAGGCTGAAAGCGGAGTTTTAAGCGGTGCAGTTGATATTACCGATCACTTTATCAATATCGGCGATGATTCACTTATCAGCACTCCTCTGACTGAGGTAAGACTTGGTATGGACACGAAGAACTCCACCGGTAAGATAAATGCAAGCTACTCCATAGGCAATGATACAGTCACACCTCCCGAAGATATATTCAGCGAGTACGTCCATGATGAATACGTTAACGTAAAGAACGATACCGTTCCCTTCGGCGATCATACATTCTCAGGCTTTATTTACTCAGGCTTTAAAACAGGCTATATGCACGGTTATAAGGACGGAGCTTTCTCAGCTTCCATTGTGGAAAGCGATGAGGGATACTTCGATTCGTCGATGAAACTGGATGAGGGCGTTGCTTACAACGCTGACTCCAATAAACATATCACTGTTGATTACAAGTTTGAGCATACTCTTGATAAAAAATATCAGGCAGCACTCAGAACAGGCGGTATGTACGATAATGTAGAAAGAGAGCTGTTTATTATCGAAAACAGCAATGATTTCGATATAAATGAAAATATATATGCTCCCAGTGCCTTTGATTATTATGCAACTCCCAAGGATCCTAAATTTGAGTATGTAAAGTCCTATACATCAGGCGGTCACGAATATGATCTTTACAAGGTCAATTACAGGATCAACAACTTCGGCGGCTCTACACAGTATGAGTATTATGCAGCAGTCAGAAAGGATCAGCAGAGCGGCGGAAAGCTTACAGGCACAGCCGACATTACCGACCATCTCATCAAGATCGGCGATGAAGCTCTGCTCAGCACTCCACTGACAGAATTCACAATTTCAGTCGATGTCCGCGAAACAAAGGGCACCGTTGATGCCTTCTAAAAAGTCAACCTTGATAAAGAGGTCATTGCAGAAGACATCATTGGTGACTTTAACGGTGATGACACCATCGATTCAATGGATCTCATAGCTGCAAGAAAGGCCCTTATCTCTCAGTTCTCTGACAAGAAGAAGCCTGCTCCTAAGAAAATGGATCTCAATAATAACGGCACATTTGAAATTGCCGATGTTGTTGTTCTCCAGTCCTATATCATGGGCAAGATCGACTCATTTCCCAATGGCAAATAAGCTCTGACAACACAAAACAACAAAGCCGCTTGTGAGCTGTCTCACAGGCGGCTTTTCATTATCATTATCTTTCTTTGACAAATTTTCTGTAGGCAAAGCCTGCTGCAACAAGGACTGCGGCTAATATATAGAGCCAGTGCTTGTCCCCGAATTTACCTGTAGACATTGAAAACAGGTAAAAAACTTTCAGCTTGTCCTTGAGTCCGAAATTTGCCATGTAATATATTATTGATGTCATGTAGCCGACTATAACGTTGTCACTTACGGCTGAGGTAAAAAAACCCGCTGAGCCCAGTGCAAGTGCAGTGGCAAAGGATCCTGCAAAAAGCCGCAGTGAAACCTTGCTATCCATATTTTTCATATAGAGCATGAAGGCTCCCGTAAGCACTGCGATCAAAAGCACCGAGAGTATCAGGCGCAGAAAGCAGACGCCAAGATAAGCTGTCTTCTTTGAGCGCACTACGTCACGGATACTCTCGTTCTGCTCAGGCATAAAAACCGCGGGAAGAAGTATCGCTCCCATAAGCGGAAGAAAGATCTCAAGGGGCTGTGCTGCCAGAACCTCGTCAAGCCGGGATACTCCGAAGATCACGGGAGTGAGCAGCAGTACGCCAATAGCCGCAAGATAGTGCAGCAGAAAATTATGTCTTGTGTCTGAAGATACTATCTTTGCCAAACAGCCTGAAACCATTGAACCTGCCTCCCCTCTTAAGCTCGAATATATATGCAGTCAGTGCTGTAATGACAATTGCTGCGATGAAGAAGAATACCCTGTTGAAGATGAAATCATTTCTGCTAAGCAGGAATTCATCTCTTCCATAGATAGTGTTATGACGGCATATAAGATCAAATTTGCCTATGCTTCCTGAAAGCCGTTCACCATTTGACATATTTGAATGGAACCACCATGCAAATTGGAGCAATATGGCTATCCCCGAGGAGAATACCTCTGTAACTATCATGGCAACGGCAGTTATTATCATTATCTGCGGCAGAAGCCAGAATGTGGGCAGTGTAAACATCCTGTAAAGCGCAAGGTCGCTGAAGTCAAAGTTTCTGATCAGCTGTATCGACGCAGCTATCATGCAAAGTATAACAGGAATGAACATCATTACGACAAGTGCCGTATATCTTGAAAATACAAGCTTAAAGGAGGATATTTTTCTTGTGTAGATCAGGTCACTGACCCTCTTTCGTCTGTCTGCGGAGACAAGTGCAGCTGTAACGAACACAGGCATTATGCCAAGAACTATGCCCATGTAATCAGAAAACAGTCTTGCGTATCCGCCTGCAACTCCGTCCTTATCATAAAGATCGGATATTATACCTTCTATTTCCTCATCTGTCATGGGAACATAGGAGTATCTGAAAACAATATCTTCTACTTTGTAGTTTGAACCGCCGCCGAGTATATCATCTACCTGCCCCATAAGTTCGCAGAAACGCTCATATGTTATAGTATCAGAAACAGGCATCTCGCCAATATCATAGTACATAATATTCTGAGTACCGCGTTCAATGTAGTATTGTTCACCCTTGTCCCTGATTTCCATGATTTCATCATTGGTAAGACCAGAGATCTCAAGCAGACAATCCCTGACCTTTTTACTGTCCTTATCTTTAAGACGGACTGTCTTATAAAAACCGTATGGGTAGCAGGTATAATTGTTGGCAAAATATTCGGTAGCAAGATCATCGACTGCTCCATGCATTATTACATCATGGTCCTCGGATATCTTTTCGTCAGGGATATATGGGTCACCGTTGCATTCTTCAAAGTACTGAGATACAAAGAACAATCCCACAACAAAACAGTAGATTATAAATGTAAGTGAAGTCAATATTCTTCTGCATTCCTTGCCAAACAGCATTACTCTTCACCTCCCTTTACGTCACAGCCGCTGCTGTGAAGGCAGTACATATAAGCGCCTTCAATGTCTGGCTCGGTGAGGACTGTATTGGGAAGATCGGGCTCAGTGTCGGAAACTATCCTGACAGTGGTATAGTCATTCTGCGAAAGCATACCCGTAACGATGTATTCCTTCTTGATCTGCGGTATAAAACGCTTCTCCACGTTTGAGGTAAAGATATGCCCCCTTGCGTTGTCGAGAAGCTGATCGACTGTTCCCTTCCAGAGTATCCTTCCCTCGTCCATGATAGCTATATTCTCGCAGGTAGCTTCGATGTCGCCTACGATATGTGTTGACAGTATAACTATCCTCTCCTCAGCTACCTCGCAGAGGAGATTTCGGAAACGTATACGCTCCTCAGGGTCAAGTCCGGCGGTAGGCTCGTCAACTATGAGCACGGTGGGATCATGTATAAGCGCCTGCGCGATACCAAGTCTGCGCTTCATACCGCCCGAGAGCTCCTTCACCTTCTTGTGCCTGTGCTCTATGAGGTTTACCTTTCTGAGGAGAGACGTCACTTTTTTCTTTCTATCCGCCTTAGGTATGCCGGAAAGTGCACCAAGATAGTCCAGAGCCTCATCTGTTTTCATAGACGGATACATTGAAAAGTCCTGGGGCAGATAGCCTGTCATGGCACGTATCTCTCTTGCCTTTTCTATAGGAACTCCGCAGACGGTGATCTCACCGCTCTTTTTCTTGTGAAGTGCTGCAAGTGTCTTCATAAGTGTAGTCTTTCCCGCACCGTTTCTGCCGAGAAGTCCGAACATCCCCTGCTCTATGGTCAGGTCTATATCGAAGAGAGCCTGTTTTCTTCCGTAGAACTTGCTGACATTTTTGATCTCGATCTTTTTCTCCATTTTATCGCCTCCAAAAATAATGACATGGCAGATATTCTCTTACCATGTCATTATAATAATCTATGAATTTCAACTTTTTATCTACTTTCTGATTTTTTTATATCAAATGAAGCAGTTACCTCTCCGCCGCCCGTTCCATTGTTGGAAAGTACAATATCTCCGCCGCATTTTTTGCAAAGAAGACGACAGATATAGAGTCCGAGTCCGAAGTGCTCCTTTTCGTTTTCGTCACCGCCGCGATAGAATGGCTGCCACGCTTTACGGAGAGCCTCCTCGGAAAAGCCTTCGCCGTCATCGGAGACTGTGATGTAAAGCTTGTCCCCTTCGGTATATAGGTGTGTGCTCACTGAGCTTGCAGCATACCGTACGGCATTTGAAAGAAGGTTCTCACAGACCTGCATAAGGAGCTCTTTATCGGTAAAGAGCTCCTGCTCCGCATCGCCCTCTGCCTTCTGTGAATACACCTTGTCTGTACATACAAGACTTCCCGTTTCATCGATCTCTCTGCGCAGCTGCCCGAAGGTAAATCGGCTTTCCTCGGGAATAATATCCTCAAGCTTATGAATACTGCTCATCTTCTCGGTATAGCGCTCAAGTCTGTCTATCTGCCCTGACATTTTTCTCAGAATATCCGCTTGTTTTTCAGGCGTTAGTTTCCCGTCAAGCTGCTCCGCCAGCTCTGTGTACCCCTTCAGCACGGTTATGGGAGTTCTAAGGTCATGAGAGAATGCAGAGTTCAGACGCTTTCTCTCCTCAAGAGATTTCCAAAGCTGATAGTTGCTGTCATAGAGATTCTTTCTCAGCGTCTCAAATGAGGCGCAGAGCGCTCCCAGCTCGTTATTGGAACGGCTCTCCACGGTGAAATCAAGGTCATCTCCAAGTATTCGCTCGGAAGCCTTTGAAAGAACGTCCACAGGCTCTTTGAGCTCTCTGCTGTAAAAAAGCCTGAATGTGAACCAGAGACATACCACCGACCAGAGCGGTATCAGCAGTGTCTTTGAATAACGTATGGCCTTGTATTTCCAGAGCCACTCGGGTATTTTACCCGATATCTCCAGATCATCCGTGTATACATAGGTAGCTATTACGATATTTCCTGCTCTGTTAAGATACCACCGCTGAAAATAATCCGACAGCCACATTATGAGACATATTCCTGCTGCACATATTATAAAACAAGGTATAAGATATTTGATCAGCGAGTTGTAGATCCTTCTCTTCTTCATTTTATCCATTTGTATCCCATTCCCCAGACTGTAGCAAGATGCCTGTCCTCGTCATATCGTCCCAGCTTTGCCCTGATTCGCCGTATATGCTCAGCAATGACGGAGCTGTCTCCCTCTGCATCATAGCCCCATATCTTTTCGTAGATACGCTCCTTGTCGAAAACCTGACCTGTATTCATCGAGAGCAGCTCGATTATGCGGTATTCCTTGTTTGCAAGGTCAAGAGCCTCATTGCCAACGGAAACGGTCTTATTACTGTAGTCCACCACCACATCTCCGAAAAACCGCACGTTATTGGCTGTATTGACTCTGTGGTCGCGCCTTATATGGGTAGCAATCCTTGCACCGATCTCATCCAGGGAAAAAGGCTTGATTATATAGTCATCTCCCCCTGCCGCAAAGCCCTGTATCTTGTCCTCGTCCTCTATCCTTGCGGTGAGAAAGAGTATGGGACAGCTCACATGGTCTCTTATCCTCCTGCAGACCTCAAAGCCGTCTGCCTCGGGCATATTAACATCAAGCAGTATCAGGTCTGGAGACTTTGAAGCCTGTTCTATAGCCTGTTTTCCGTTATTTGCTGTATATACGCAGTAGCCCTTGAGCTCAAGGAAATCCTTGAGAAGGCTCACCACGTCCTTTTCATCATCTGCTACAAGTATACTGTACATACGGTCACTTCCCTTCCGCTAAATGATACAATGTAAATATCAACTATTTTTCAACTATAATATTATACTCCCCGAACCCTTCCTTGTCAATCTGCTTCCTGACTCCTTGATATTTACGCGTATTTATGATATACTATTTATATAAATCATTCAGGAGTTTTTTATGTCAAGACTTATTTCCGATAAATATAAAGAATGGGAGGAGCTGTGCAGACAGCGCTTCCAGAGGCTGAAAGCCAACGAGGAACAGCTCAATCGCTATTATATCGACCTTTACGGCATAGGCAGCGAGATAACGCCCGAAGTCGATGACACCGATGTCACTGTACGTCTTGCCGACCTGCAAAGAGAGATACGCAGCCTTATAAGCTACGCTGTTGGCTGCATTTTCGGACGATATTCCCTTGACCGCGAGGGGCTCTGCTATGCCGGCGGTAAGTGGGACAGCTCTGTGTACTCAACGATCATTCCCTGCAAAGACAACATTATGACCTTGAATTCACCTGACAGCGGTCTCACAAGAGCCGTCACCGACTTTGTGGAGAAGGTCTACGGCAGTGAGACTCTCGTGGAAAACCTCCGCTTTATAGCTGACGCCCTCGGCGGAAGCGGCGAGCCTGTCACAGTGATTCATAACTACCTGAGAAAGGATTTCTTTGCCGACCACTTCAAGGTCTACAAGAAACGCCCCATATACTGGCAGTTCACATCGGGAAAAAAGAGCGTCTTTACCGCTTTTATGTACTTCCACAGGTATACTCCCGAGCTGATAGAAGCACTGGAAAGAAAATACGCTGTACCCTGCCATGAGAAGCTGAAAAACCAGCTGAGTTCTTCGATAAAGCTCCACAAGTCCTCAACCGGTGCGGAAAAGTCTGTTCACCGCAGAGATATAAGCCGTTTACAGGCTCAGATAACCGAAATGGAAGGATTTATCGCAAGGCTCCGCCTTCTTGCAGAACAGAAGATAGTCCTCGAAGCAGATGACGGTATCAGAGCCAATTACGAAAAACTGAATGGAATACTTGTATAACGCCTGTCCTCCGCCAACCGCGGGGGCTTTTTTTCACCATACTTTCACTTGACTTTTTTATACTAGTAATGTATAATATACGCTGATATACTATAAAAGGAGGATATGATGAAAAGAATAATCCTGAATCTTGCACCCTACAAATTCATCGTGCTTATCATTCTTCTGCTGCTGGGTGTTCAGGCATACTGCGACCTGTCACTGCCTCAGTACACCTCGGATATGATAGACACGGGAATTCAGAACCATGGTGTGGAATATGCTCTACCCGAGAAGATTACTCAGGAAGACATGATGTACTCGACTCTGTTTATGACAGATGATGAGAAAAACGAATGGACGGGATATTATTCCCCTCAGGACAGCGGTATACTGAAAAGAACTGCCGACGAGGACAGTCTTGAGGAGCTCAGCGACAAGTTTCTTATTCCGCTGACTCTGTCTCATCAGACAGGAAATATGAGCGAGGATAGGTTCCGCGAGACCATAAAGCAGTCCATGCAGGCTTCTCCCGATCAGACACCCGAGGGATTTGACATCGACAGCCTCAGTCTCGAAGAGATAGGTCAGTTCATGGGCATGGAGCTTAAAACTCACGAAGCCAGGAACGAAAAAGGCGTTATGACCACCTATGTGGATATGCGCCCCGTAATGATGGGACTTATCCAGAGCGGTCAGATGAACACCGAACAGCTCAGTACTATCCGCGGCCAGATGGAGGAGACAGTCTCAAAGGTCGGTAAAACTACCATGCACTCCATGGGCATTGCCTTTGCGATCGATGCCGATAAAGCAGCAGGCGTTGATGTAGACGCCATACAGAAGAGCTATCTCTGGAAGCAGGGATTCAAAATGCTCTGTATGTCCATACTCATGCTGGCTGCTTCCATATGTGCAGGCTTCTTTGCTGCCCGTACAGGTGCGGGAATAGGCAGAGACCTCCGTGAGAAGATATTCAAGAAAGTCATCGGCTACTCAAATACTGAGATAGATAAATTCTCCACCGCTTCTCTTATCACCAGAAGTACCAATGATGTTCAGCAGATACAGCTGGTGACGGCTCTTCTGCTGAGAGTTCTCATGTATGCTCCTATCCTTGGAATCGGCAGCGTTATCAAGGTAGTGAACACAGGCGCTCACATGGGCTGGATAATCATTGCAGCTGTTGCCATTATCCTCATGCTGGTCCTTATCCTCATGCTGGTGGCAATGCCTAAGTTCAAGGCTATGCAGAAGCTTGTGGACGGTCTGAACCTTATCTCCCGCGAGATACTGACAGGTCTCAGCGTTATCCGCGCCTTCGGCAGAGAAAAAGAGGAGGAGCAGCGCTTCGACAAGGCTAATACCTCCCTCATGCGCACTCAGCTCTTTACAAACAGAGTCATGACCTTCATGATGCCATGTATGATGCTGGTAATGTACGGCGTTACTCTTACCATCGTATGGGTATCTGCTCACCGCATTGATGCAGGCGACCTTCAGGTAGGCGCAATGACTGCATTCATCAGCTATGCTATCCAGATAGTAATGTCATTCCTCATGCTTACTGTCATGTCGGTAATGCTGCCCCGTGCGGGAGTTGCTGCCGACCGTATAGATGAGGTCCTCAAAACAGATTCAACAGTCAACGCTCCCGAAAAAACTGAAAAAATAAGTAATTCTTCGGGCACAGTTGTATTTGACAACGTATCATTCAAATATCCAAATGCCGATGACAATGCCCTTGAGAATATCAGCTTCACCGCTGAATCGGGCAAGATCACTGCCATAATCGGAAGCACGGGCTGCGGAAAGTCCACACTCATAAACCTTATCCCAAGATTTTACGATGTTACTGAGGGAAGCATAACTGTTGACGGCGTTGACGTGAGAAAGCTTTCCAAGTCTGACCTCCGCAGCAGGATAGGTCTTGTGCCTCAGAAGGGTGTGCTCTTCTCGGGAACTATCGCTTCAAACCTTAAATTCGGACGCACAGAGGCTACCGATGAGGAGCTTGAAAAGGCTGCGGAGATAGCTCAGGCTATGGAATTCATCGGCTCCGACGACAAGGGCTTTGAGAGAGCCATCTCACAGGGCGGAAGCAATGTCTCGGGCGGTCAGAAGCAGCGTCTTGCCATTGCAAGAGCCATTGTAAAGAAGCCTGAGATATACATCTTCGATGACAGCTTCTCCGCTCTTGACATGAAGACAGACGCGGCTCTCAGGAAAGCTCTGGAAGCCTATGTTAAAAACTCAGCTGTCATTATCGTCGCACAGCGTATCAGCACTATCATGAATGCCGATCAGATACTTGTTCTCGATGAAGGCAGAATAGTCGGCAAGGGCACTCATAAGGAGCTTATGCGCAGCTGCGAGACATACAAGCAGATCGCAGGTTCACAGCTCTCAGAGGAAGAGATCAAAAAGAGCATGGGAGGTGAAGATATTGAGTGAAAATAACAACAGCATGAATACACAGCGCCGCGGCAGACCTATGGGCGGCGGACGATTTGCTCCCGGTGAAAAGCCCAAGAACTTCAAGGGCACACTTAAAAAGCTCATTTCTTACCTTGGCGTATATAAAATAGCTATTCTCATTGTTATGATCCTTGCAGCCGTTGCTACTGTATTCTCTGTGGCAGGACCAAAGATCATGGCGAAGGCTACAAACGCTCTCTTTGACGGTCTTATGAGCAAGATAGCAGGCACGGGCGGTATCGACTTCGGCTATATCGGCAAGATACTCCTGTTCACCCTGGGGCTCTATATCTTCAGCTCGGTTGTCAGCTTTGTACAGGGCTGGATAATGACAGGCATCTCTCAGAAAATCTCCTACCGCATGAGGAAGGACATCTCCGAAAAAATAGGACGTATGCCCATGGGCTATTTCGAGAGCAGGACCTACGGTGAAGTCCTCTCCCGTATCACCAACGATGTAGACACCCTTGGCATGACTCTGAACCAGAGCATTACTCAGATCATCACATCTGTTGCCACACTCATAGGTACACTGGTAATGATGCTGTCCATTTCGCCCCTCATGACGCTGATCTCTCTGGTCATTCTTCCCGTTTCGGCATTCCTGCTCTCATTTGTAATCAAGAAGTCCCAGAAGCACTTCCGCACTCAGCAGGAATATCTGGGTCACATCAACGGTATCGTTGAAGAGACCTACAGCGGTCACACCGTTGTTCAGGCTTACAACAAAGAAGAAGAAACTATCAACGAGTTCTGCTCAGTCAACAACGTACTGTACAAATCAGCATGGAAATCGCAGTTCCTTTCAGGTATCATGATGCCTGTTATGCAGTTCGTTGGAAATATGGGCTATGCAGGTGTTGCTATCTCAGGCGGTCTCCTTGCAATAAAGGGCATTATCGGTATCGGTGATATACAGGCTTTCATTCAGTATGTTAAGCAGTTCACACAGCCTATCCAGCAGATAGCTCAGGTCATCAATCAGGTACAGTCCATGGCTGCGGCTGCGGAGAGAGTATTTGAGTTCCTCGATGAGACCGAAGAAGAGCAGTCTCCCAAGGATCCTGTTATCCCCGAGAATGTAACGGGAGCTGTCAGATTTGACCACGTTTCCTTCGGCTATGATCCCGAAAAGATCATCATCGGTGACTTCAGCGCTGACGTAAAGGCAGGTCAGAAGATAGCCATAGTAGGTCCTACCGGCGCAGGAAAGACCACCATGGTAAAGCTGCTAATGAGGTTCTATGATGTGAACGGCGGCACTATAACTCTTGACGGCACCGACATTCGCAGAATACCAAGAAAGAAGCTCCGCGAGAGCTTCGGCATGGTGCTTCAGGACACCTGGCTCTTCAACGGCACTATCATGGAGAATATACGCTACGGACGCCTTGACGCCACAGATGAGGAGGTCATTGCAGCTGCAAAGGCTGCTCACGCTCACCACTTCATTAAGTCCCTGCCCAACGGCTATGACATGGTGCTCAACGAAGATGCAAGCAACGTCTCACAGGGACAGAAGCAGCTCCTCACCATTGCAAGAGCTATTCTCTCCGATTCAAAGGTAATGATACTGGACGAGGCTACATCATCAGTTGATACCAGGACCGAGGTTCTCATTCAGGACGCTATGGACAGACTTATGAGCGGCAGAACCAGCTTCGTTATCGCTCATCGTCTCTCAACTATCAGAAATGCCGACCTCATACTCGTAATGAAGGACGGTGATATTGTTGAGCAGGGTGACCACGAGGAGCTTCTTGCCAAGAACGGCTTCTACGCTCAGCTCTACAACTCACAGTTTGAAAGTGCATAAGAAAAAGGTCTGCTTTATGCAGACCTTTTTATGTTGATATTAAAACGATTTCATGTTATAATTATTACGGAGGTAATGACTATGAACTTCAAACGACTTGAGAAAAATCTCTGTGACAACATATATGAAGCTCAGCTGAAGCTGGGCTACGATAAGCATCCCATGAGTCTTAACTATACGGAAACATCGCTTAAACATCTGCTGGAGACAGAGGTCACCGAGAAGGTGCTTACAGAGTTTGCAGACGAAGCGGAAAACAGGCTTGGCAGACTCACATTCCGTCCCATAAAGAACGGCTTCTGCATCACTATCCCCGCTGAGGGCACCGAATACGTTCACAACAGCAGCGATGAACGCAGCTTTATGAAGAGCCTTGTCTCAGCAGTGGCAGGACATTGCAGTACAGAGCCACTTTTAGAGCTGTTCCGAAATGCCTCTGCCGATGTGATCATCAGGGAGATAAATAACGAGGAATTTCGCTATCTTGCGTATTTTTCCGATTCTGTCCCCGACGAGTATTACTACTGTATCTCCGAGGAAGAAGAAATAGACGGAAGCATTCACGCCTCATATCACCGCTTTATCCGCGAAGACTATGAGGATTTTGGCTTCTGAAAAGGACAAAAGCTGTATTCAGCCTAAGAATACAGCTTTTCTGACTTGTCCATTACAAAAGAATTACCTCAGAACGGTTATTGTGCAGATACCGTACCTCGGTACACGCTCAAATAATCAACCCAATTATTCTCGCAAATATATTATATCATTTCTATCCAGTCCTGTCAATAAGCGGCAGCATTATTTGTCTGAATTGTACAAATAATGCTGCTCTTTTTATATTTATGTAACTTTTTATTCCTTAACTAACTTTTCGCTCTTAACGATAAGTATGTCATTCTGCTTCATTTTCAGGTCATCTACAGGGATCACCGTAAGTTCTCCCCTGAGGATCACAAGTATGCGCACATTGTACTTTTCGGCAATATCACGAACACTCATACCCTTGAATTCACTGTTTTTGTCAACGAGTATCTCTCCGACCTCATTTATATCGCTGAATCTGACATCGGAGTGCTGGTTCTTTGTATACTGTTCAACAAATCCCGCACTGATGATACCTGTGGGGATAGCAACTACACCAACGCCGAGAAACGCTATACATATTGCCATCAGCTTTCCGATAACGGTTATGGGATAGATGTCGCCGTAGCCGACAGTGAGTAGTGTTGAAACGCTCCACCAGATACCCGAAAAAGCGTTTCTGAACGCCTCAGGCTGTGCATCATGCTCAACACTGTACATTCCCAGAGAGGAAGCCAGCATAAGAACTATGATAATAAAAACAGAGGAGATTATCTGGTTCTTTTTCTCACTGAGAACAGTGGTAATAACGTGAAAAGAGTCATAGTGTGCATTTACTCTGAAAAGGTGGAATATTCTGACAACTCTCAGCATTCTGAACACGATAAATCCGTCCAGGAAGAAAAACGGCAGTATAGTCAGCAGATCAACTATTCCGTCAAATGAACACAGAAACTTCAATCGTGCTGCCATTCCTTTTTCCTCGGGATAGAGATAGTCCGCAGTCCATATACGCAGTATGTACTCAATGCAGAATATGGAGATGGTAACTATTTCGATGATATTGAACAAAGTCTGAAAAACTGAAAGCTCGTCGAAGGTCTCAAGAAATACCGTAAGTATATTGAGAATGATAACTATTACTATGAACCAGTCAAAAGAGCGGCTGATAAGGTCGTCCTTGTTGCCTATCTGTATAATGTCGAATATCCGCTTTTTAAGCGGCTTTTTTGTCCTTTCACTCAATTCCGCTCAGCTCCCTGTAAAGTTTTCGGGCATAACCGTCAGTCATGCCGCAGATATAGTCTGTCACAAGCATAAGCCTGAGATAAAGCCGCTCTGCCTCGGACTTTCCCTCCGCACTGACTTTATAGGCGCGGATGTAATTCTCAGAGACCAGACGCATTATCCTCTGCTCAATGGCAGAGCTCTCAAATTCCGTATCATAGAGCACAGCCGCACGGGTCAGCTTGGTAAGCAGGAATTCATATATTTCTCCCGCAGCTATCTCCAGCTTGTATATCTCCTTTGAGCTGAAAACATAGCGGTAAGCCATGTCTCCCAGAGCATAGGCGATAGCATTTCCGTGAGAGACCGCAAGGAGCTCCTTCGGAAAAGTGCCTGCCATAATGGCGTCATAGTTATTGGTAAAGCCAAAGGAAGCACATCTCAGCAGTACGCCCTGCACATAGATTATCCATCGCTGGACTGCATTCTGCTCGGGAGAGGATATGCCCTTTTCCAGTGCCTGTGCATAGTAGTCCTCAAGCTTTGCTACAGCTCCGGTGTATTCATCACGCTCGCCCTCATCGGCACATTTTTCCATATATCTCTCTTTAAGATCGCGGACAAGCTGAGAGTAGGTTATAAAGCCCTTCTTGACCGCGTCCTCTATGTCGGCAGTTTTGTAGGCTATATCGTCAGCAGCTTCAAGTATAAACGCCAGAGGATGACGGCAGTCTACAGCCCCCGTGCTGTTTACGATGTCCTCATATATCTCCTTATCCGCATAGTAATAGCCCATCTTCTTGTCCTTGATGTTGCCGCTCTTTTTGTTGATACCGGTCGAGGGCACAGGATACTTGATAATGGTGTTGAGAAGGGTATAGGTAAGGTTCATGCCGTTCTCGTCCACAAGGAAGTGGAGCCTTGTCAGCAGCCGCAGAGCCTGAGCGTTGCCCTCAAAGTGGTAGAAGTCCCCTGCCATCTGCGGTGTGAGAATGCTGTCAAGCTTCCTGCCGCCAAGCTCCATTTCGGGAAGATTTCTCTTGAACCAGTCACGGACGTAGTCCTCGCCGAAATGTCCGAAGGGCGGATTTCCGATGTCATGGATAAGTCCCGCACACTCAAGCACGCTGCATATCCTGCTCACATCAGCTTCTGTCAGTTCCCTGTCTTTACCATGCTCCAGCACATAACGGAATATCATCTGCCCCAGTGACTTTCCGAAGGATGATACCTCCAGAGAGTGGGTAAGACGAGTGCGGACAAAGTCTCCCCTGTCAAGTGGAAATACCTGGGTCTTGTCCTGAAGCCGCCTGAATGAAGCACTTCCGATTATACGATGATAGTCCTTCTGAAACTCATTCCTTGTATCGGAGCTTACTGCCGAGGTGGTAACGCTCCTTCTTCTTTTTTCACATAATAATTTCTTCCAGTTCATAAACTATACTCCGTTCTAATGCTGACAGGTCTGTCGATAGTCATGCTGTCGGGAGTTACTATACAGTCATATGCCAGAAGCCTTACTCCCGCCTTTTCGGCTTCTCTCAGAGCGTCACCGAACTCCTTATGTGTGGCGTCATTTGGTCTGAACTCGGTTACCTCCTTCATCTGTATCACAAAGAGGATATAGGCGCCGAAGCCCTCGGACTTTGCGCGGATAAGCTCGTGAATGTGCTTTACTCCTCTTTCAGTGGGGGCATCGGGAAAGGAGACTATACCGTCATTTTCAAGAGTAACGCCCTTTACCTCGAGGAATGAGACCTGTCCCCTGTCCTCGATACGAAAATCGAACCGTGAGGCTCCGTAGGTATACTCCCGTCTGATAACAGCCTGCTCCGAGAAAAGCTCACCTTTTTTCAGCCACTCCCCGGCTGCTGCATTGGGTATCTGAGAGTCCATATTCACAAGCAAAGGCGGAGCACCGATGCGTATCTTCTCGGCAGCAACCAGGTCATATCTTGTTTTCCTGTTCGGATTATCCGACTCCTCCAGGTAAACAGTGCAGCCCTCTGTGAGCAGCTCCCTGCATCGTCCCGTGTTCTTCACATGGACAGTCTCCTCTTTGCCGTCAACGAGTACCCTTGCGATAAATCTGTTGGGGCGGCTGATAAACTCAGCTGTTTTTATATGATGGTATCTCATAATCCTTACCGTAAAGCTCCTTATAAGTCTCTCTTGTACAGATAAAATACAGATGCTTTTCATCTATCTTGTCCTTGAAGGGACGAATAGCCTCTCCCGAATAAGCTTCTGCAATGTATGACTCATCAAAGCCCAGCTCATTCTCTATGCTCAGTGCCGACTGAGGAAACGAGCAGACGATATAATCAGGAGCTCCCATGCTTCTGAAGTATTCACGATCCGCCTCTCTCTCTGCTTCATCGGATTTTATGTGAGTTACATACGCAACGTTTCCCTCCATATTATAGTAGAGGTTCTTGTCGAAAAAGGCATTGAGAGTAACAGGTGCATCGGGATAGATGTTCGTATCATCAGGTGTCCATGCTATCATAAGCATTTTATCATCGATGTGGTTTTCCTTTATCCACTCGGCAGCCGCAGGTGAATTGTCATATGGATTGGTTATATCCCTTGCATAGCTGCAAACATCCCAGTAAACATTCATTGCAGCCGAAACTGCTATACCGCCGACAACGCAGTTTTTCGCAAACTTATCGGAAATGCCGCTCTTTTTTATAACGGCTGTGAATTCCTCAAGCCTTACAGGCTCTGATTCGGCAGCTGTCCACATTATAAATATAACGTAAAGCAGGAATATCCCGTAGTGATGAGGATAAGCATATATACTCATGACCAGTGAAGCAAAAAGATATGGTATCATCATTTCCGCAAGCATTCTGCGCTTTTTGCAGACTATGAAGATAATTCCCCATATTATCAGCGAAACCGCTCCTGCTCCTATGATCTCGCCTGTTTGATTTACTTCCATCTGCAAGCTGGAGGCGTCTGAGGAGAATGATGTCACGAATACTTCCGAGGGCACAAAGAATAAGCACAGCAAAAGTGCCGCGGGATAGCTGTAATTGTTTTCAAGATGAACAGCCATGGTGTCCTGCTTCGGGATTATATCTGCAAAAACGGCTATAGCTGCTGCAAGAAGTGCTGCGTATCCGAATGTCAGTTTCTTATTGCCCGAAAAAAACGAAACAGTCTTGCTGAAGCTCCTGTTCCTTATCATCTCGCCGGTTATATCTGCTGCGGCAATACCGCCTGCAAAGGCGATACCATAGGAATGACACAGACACAGGAATATCATTGAAAGTATGTACGGCAGCGGCTTCTCTCTGCGTTTTGAATAAAATGATGCACACAGGAGTCCCGCGAACATCATCATGGCATAGGGCCTCGACAGTACGCAGTAATGGTATATCACAAAGAAGCTGGTGGGCAGCAGCGCCTTTGTTACGCGGCTGAATGGTGAACGAAGCTCCAGCATCAGTATCATAGCCTCAAAGAATATGAACTGTACTCCCTTTATGGTAAGCTCATAGGAAAGCCCAAGACATGATGCAAGCTTTATGAGCATATGCCAGAGGGGCGGGTGTCCCTCATAGTGGGGGATGGTGAATATGACCTCATACCAGGAGGCGTCCCGCGCAACAAGATATGGCTGTGCCTCCTCGTACCAGGGCTCGTGGAATATAAGCCCGATAATACCGATGACGGTTGCGACAGCCGTTATGACAAGTCCGAACAGCAGCTCCGACTTCTTTCCGTTTTTTATTTTATTATTCATCGCTGTGTTTATTCCCTTCGATAACATCTTTATAATGAAGCTCCCTGAATCTCTTGGGAGTCATTCCGTTTATTTTCCTGAAAACACTGATAAAAGCGCTCTGTGAGGAAAAGCCCAGTGCAAGAGATATGTCAAGGCAGGAAAAATCTGAGTTCCTCAGCAGATTTTCCGCTGTAGATATCTTTGCCCTTGTGACGAATGTCTTTATGCTCATGCCCTTTTCCTTGGAAAAAAGCTTTGAGAGATAAGACGGATTAAGTCCGACGTGCTCCGCCAGGACATTTAATGTAAGATCCTCATGAAGGTGCTCATAGATATAGTCGATACACCTTCGTACGTGGAGGGATATGACATTGTCCTTTTTAAGCGCTCTCATTCGCTCTGCAAAATCCAGCTCCATCTCGCCGAAGAGGTCGATAAGCTCATCAATATCCTTCATCTTGTCCGCACGCTGTATATAAATATCGCTGAGAGTGTACGCTGTATCGTGTCCCAGACCGCCCTCAACGCAATATCTTGCCACAAGGGCAACCGCAGTTACAAAGTGATACATGAGATTGCGGACGGGATCTTGCGAAAGAGTTCCCTTGCCCTTCATAAAGTCGGGACGTATGCTCTCGAAACGCTTCCTGACCTGCTCGGTGTCCCCTGACTGGACTGCTCTGTAAAAGCTGAGCTCATACTCGAAGGGACTTCTTGTAAAGCCGTCATTTCGCTGTATATAAAGCCTGTAGTTAAGATCTCTGTCAGTTTTCATCAGCTCACCTCCTGTTGCGGTGTCGGTCATATTTTGTGATATTTCTATTATATCCTATTTTTGATACAAATGCAATATTTCTGATATAATTTGTTCTTGCCTTGGACTATAATAATCACAACAAAGAAAGAGTAAACATGAAAGAACTGCTTCATAAGGAGGCATCACTATGGCAAAGGCAAATGATCTCACAACAGGAAAGGTATCAAGCCTTATCCTGAAATTCTACTTTCCCATGCTGCTGACGAATATGCTCCAGCAGATGTACAACATCGCTGATACAGCCATCGTCGGCAAGGGTCTGGGCGATAACGCTCTGGCAGCTGTGGGCAATATGTCATCACTGACATTTCTCATCTTCGGCTTCTCTATGGGACTTGCAAACGGCTTCTCAGTTATAGTCGCACAGAGCTTCGGCGCCAAGGACTACACAAAGCTCCGCCGCTCGGTTGCGTCATCGACTATGCTTTGCTTTATAATAGCACTTGCTCTCAGCGCTGTGAGTATCATATTTCTCCGTCCCGTACTGGGGCTTCTCAGGACAGACGCTGCTATCATGCACGACGGACTGGTCTACGGCTACTTCATATTCGGAGGACTTACTGCAACTATCGCTTATAATCTCTGCTCCTGCATACTCCGCGCACTGGGAGACAGCAAAACTCCCTTCGTTGCGATAATCATATCAACTATCGTAAACATTTTCCTTGATATATTCTGCATTTTCGTACTTAAAACAGGCGTAGAGGGAGCTGCTATAGCTACCATATTCTCGCAGATCGTATCCGCTTTTATCTGCTGGCTCAGGATACGCAAAATAGACGTCCTCAATATCACCAAGGCTGACTTCAAGGGCAACGGAAGCCTCTATGCCGAGCTTTTCAAGAACGGTCTCCCCATGGCTCTCATGAACTCCATCACAGCTGTAGGCTGCATGGTCATCCAGTATTTCGTAAACGGTCTGGGAGTTGCCTATACAACAGTTTATTCAGCTTGCAGCAAATTCATCAATCTGTTCATGCAGCCTGCCTGCACTGCGGGATTTGCAATGTCAGCTTTTACAAGCCAGAACCACGGCGCAAGAAAGTTCAGCCGTATACGCGAGGGACTCCATGTCTGTCTTGCTATCGCAACTGTATCATACCTTATTCTTGGCTCAATTATGATATTCTTCCCTACTTACCTTGCAAAGGTAATGGTAACGGGTACAGAGCCCATTCGTATCGCAGGTACTTACCTGCCGATATGCGGTATCTTCCTGTTCGCAGTTGACTTCCTGTTCGTATTCAGGAACGGCTGTCAGGGCTTTGGCAAGCCCCTTGTACCTATGATCTCCGGTATTGCCGAAATGGCTCTGAGAATAGGCGTTATAGCACTTTTCATCAATGTTATCGGCTTCAGGGCTACAGCTTACGCAGAGGCTTCCGCCTGGATAGGAGCTCTTATCCTCAATATGGCTTCCTTTGAGCACACTCTCAACAAGAGCCTCGGCACTTCTGCCATCAGCCACAAAAAGCTCAGGACCGCTGCCTGATCCCAGACTGGTATTCAGTCGTTAATATACACCCCATTTCCATCCTCACTCCGCTGTCTGTGTTCCCCACAGGCAGCACTTTTTTTGCAAAAAACAGCCCTTCGATCTCTCGAAGGGCTGTATCTGAACTTTCTTTTGCAATTCAAATTATATCTTAAGCGAACTTCCGTAAGCTGCTTAATTGGATGTTGCTAAAATGAATGCAGGATCTTTTGGAGGATCAAACAGAAATTCCTCTGGGACTTTTACTGCTTCAATGCAATGAGCTTCTGCATACTTTCTGATCTGTTCCTGTTCATAGTCATCCTGAGCTTTCTGCGCCTGTTCCTCAATATTTTTCCTGATCTCTTCATTCTCGCGTTCGGTTTGCTCGATATTTTCGCATGAAGTATCGTACTTGCCGGTATGATCGATAACATCAGAATGCTGTATCCTTATCTCTTCGTCAGCGCCTTCTACTTTGATCAGAATCTTGGCATTGCTGTCTGACGAATACAGGAAGAAATTGAAGGGCGATATGTAGAGCTGCATTTTAGATTTAGACGAATACGCCGCAGGTGCGATTATTGCAGTTTTGTCCTGCATATCAGGTATTATCTCAAGCTTGTCAGGATGATTGTCATTCATTATACTGTCTCCCGCATCTTCAAACGGAAGATAATATCCCATTGATTCGTATGTCGCAGAATCGCCGATGTCACTGAAGTAATCCTTTCTGACGAAGCTTCCTGCATTATCCTCGGGCATTGCTGATGTACCGTCAAAGTTTATTGAGCATCGCCACATATCCTTGTGATCGGGCAGCTCTAAAGCAGTATAGGTATCTGTTTTCTCGTCATAAGATGCTGCGAGCAGGTCATAATAGCTGCCGCTGTTCTCTCCCATAGAGTAAAGCAGCTGTGCGGTAACAGGTTTTATTTCTTTACCGTCTTTCATGTAGCACATATAGTCAAAGGAAGCAACTGCAACTGTATTATCGTTTTCATCTTTAAGATTTCCGTATTTATCTCCTTTAAAATGCTTATCTACCGCATACTGTGCTTCGGAACGAGCCATGAAATAATTATTATTCAGCTCTTCAAATTCCTCATCGCTGTATTTAGACTTTGATCCGGCAGCAGCAAGGACATTTGACCTGCTGAAATCGCCCTTGTACTCGACTGCATAAACCTGATCTGTGAAAATGTCAGGCTGTACAGTTCTTACAAAAAAGCGAACCCTTATGTCCTCGTCCTCGCTGTCCGCAAAGGGACTCCTGTAAAGCGGATCCACAAGTATATCGGCATCAATGTAGTCCTTCAGCGGCATATCATATACATCATAGGTGTGTTCATCTGTCTCTGAAAGTATCTCTGATACAAGCTGACGGTACTTTTCATCGCCGTTCTTGCGGAGATCGGATAGGAAATTCTGTACGAATGCTGTTTTTGGCAGGACTCCCACACATATAACCACTGCCGCAGCCGCAGCTATCCACTTTAGTACAGGGGCTGCCCTGTGCTTTCCCGTAACGTTCTCAAGGTCGCTTACGGTAAACTCGCTGTCGGAAAAATCCGAATCTTTTTCAGGAAAAGCTCTTGCGGAGATCTTGTCGAAACAGTCTACATTTGATGAAAGCTCCTTCATCTTATCTCTGAGCTCATTCTCAAAAACGGGATCTCCTTTGATATTTTTATCTTTCACTGATCTTCACCTGCCTTTTCCTGTAATATGGATATTGCTTTTTTGTACCTTGATTTGACCGTTGTTTCGGGACATCTCATGACCTTTGCGATCTGCTTGAAGGTAAGCTCCGCACAGCACTTGAGTATGACGGTCTGCCTCTGTACATCGTTTAAATGCTTCAGAAGCTGATTTATGTAAATACTGTCCTCCACAGTCTTTTCAGCCTCGCCGTAGCTCTGTATGATGACGTTGGATATTTCTTTCTTATACCTTCGGCGAAGCTCTAATGCAACGTTGCGCGCTATTGTGAGTATGAAGCCTTTGCCGTCCCCTTTCTTTGCGGAGAATCTCTTTACCTGAGTGAGTCTGACAAAGGTCTCGGTCACACAATCCTGTGACAAATGATAATCAGATGTTATTCCGAAAGCCACAGCAAAAACGCTGTCCTTGAACATAAGATACAGCTTACTAAGGCTCTCCTTGGAGGTCGCACAGTCTGATATAAGCTCGTTTACTGTGTTATCAGTCTCAGATGCTTTATCTTTTTCTGAAAATACTGTAAAAATCGCTGTGTCACCTCCGCTGATAGATTTAGTTACGGCATCCATATTATCACTCCTTTTGCGGCTGTCAGAGAACCTGATGTTTTCAGTGATTTGAAGCTTCTCTGAAGCCATTATGAAAGCTTTCATATATAAGTGATTTCAGACGCCAAAAAAGACGAAATAATCTCAAAAAAATTTTTAGAACCTGTTAGGTGAATAAAACGTAGTGCATATATTGCAATATAGCTTCATTTGCTATATTCAAGAAACCGCAACTCAGTTTTTAAAAGTTACCCATGGCTAACTATTATTAGGCTTTATACAGCTATTATACCACTATAGCACCTTATTTGCAAGAAATCTCCTGCATACTATTGACAAAAGCGGATAAATATGATATATTAAACATATGAACAACCGTTCATATGAGAAAGGATAGTGACCTTATGGAAAAATACTTTTCTGTATCTAATCTGGACTGCGCCCACTGCGGCGCTAAAATAGAGGAAGCTATCAGCAAGCTTGAGGGTATCGAGTCTGCCGTACTTAACTTCCCCATGAAAAAATTCAAGATTAAGGGAGAACTTACCGATGAGCTCGTTGCCAGGATCAACGAGGTGGCAAACAGCATTGAAGCCGGAGTTGTTATCGCTGCGATCGAAGAGGCACATCATCACTCGCAACGTCATGAGCATGATCATCATCACCACCACGATGAGGAGTGTAGCTGCGGTCACGATCATGAGCACGAACATCATCACCATCACGATGAAGAATGCAGCTGCAGTCACGATCATGAACATGAGCACAAACATCACCACCACGATGAAGAGTGCGGCTGTGGTCATGAGCATGAACATCATCATGAAAGCAATAATGAATTCATCATCGAAAACCTTGACTGTGCCAACTGCGGTGCAAAGATCGAGGAGGCTATCAGCAGGATAGACGGCGTTGAGTCCGCTGTGCTTAACTTCCCGATGAAGAAGTTCAGGATAAAGGGAAATGTCACCGATGAACTGCTGGAAAAGATCAATCAGGTGGCAAACAGCATTGAGGCGGGAGTTGTTATCTCCCCTTCTGTGAAAGAACACCGCAGCTCCGAGGACCATGAAAATCATCATGAAGAAGCTGAGCATACTCACTCACATAATAATAAGAGCGAGGGACTCAAAAAGGACATTGTCCCTCTTATAATAGGTGTAGTTATTTTCGCGGCTGCTGTTCTCAGCGGAAAACTTCTTGACATAAAACCGCTGACTATAGCGCTCTACGTCGCAGCTTACCTTACTCTTGGATATAATGTCCTTATCGCAACGTTCAGGAACCTTAAAAACAAGAACTTCTTTGATGAAAACTTCCTCATGACTGTGGCAACTATAGGAGCCTTCGTCCTCGGTGAATATGCTGAGGCTGTGGGAGTCGTCCTGTTCTTCCGCATCGGCGAGCTCTTTGAGAATTATGCGGTATCCCGAAGCCGCAAGGCTATCACAGATGTAGCCGGACTTAAGGTTGAGGAAGCTGATGTGCTTATCGACAGGGAGTTCAGAAGGATACATTCCGATGAGATACGGGTGGGAGATATTCTCCGCATAAAGGCAGGCGAAAGGATCGCTGCCGACGGTATCGTTGAATCAGGTGAATCAAGGATAGACACCTCCGCAGTAAACGGTGAACCTGTTCCCCTTACTGTAAGAAAGGGCGACGAGGTGCTGTCGGGCTGCATAAACCTGTCTGACACCTTCACACTGAGGGCTACGGCAGCAGCCTCCGACTCCATGATCTCAAAGATAGCACAGGCAGTCGAAGACGCTTCGGCAACCAAGTCCAAGATAGACCGCTTCATTACTCGCTTTTCAAAGATATATACCCCTATCGTTATTGCTATCGCTCTGCTTACTGCAAGCGTCCCCTCACTTATCACAGGAGACTGGAGCAAATGGATATATTCGGCACTTACATTCCTTGTAATCAGCTGTCCCTGCGCTCTGGTACTCAGTGTACCTCTTGCGTGCTTCTCGGGTATCGGCGCAGCGTCAAAGCTGGGTATACTCTTCAAAGGCGGCAATGCTATCGAAGCACTGGGCAAGGTCAAGGCTGTTGCCTTCGACAAGACGGGTACACTCACAAACGGAAGCTTCTCCGTTACAGAAGTAAAGTCATACGGAAAACTTGGAGAAAAGGAGCTTCTCTCAATTTGCGGAAGCTGTGAGCAGAGCTCAACTCACCCTGTTGCCGAGAGTATCGTTGACTATTGCAAGGGAAATGACAGCAGGCTTTTCACTCCCGAAAAGACAACTGAGATCGCAGGACAGGGCGTTTCTGCTGTTCTGAACGGCAGGAACATTCTCTGCGGTAACGAAAGACTTATGTCAGAAAACAATATCTCGGTCCCCGAGGAGAAGACTCCTCTCGGAAGCATAGTTTATATAGCCGTTGACGGAGAGATACAGGGCAGGATAGTAGTTTCCGACACTGTTAAGAAAACATCCGCCGAGGCTGTTTCGCAGCTGAAACAAATGGGCATTGCTACGGCTATGCTCACAGGCGACAAAAATAATAATGCACAGGCTATGGCTAAACAGCTTGGAGTTGACTCCGCTAAGGGAGACCTTCTCCCCGACGGAAAGCTTGCTGAGATAGAGCGTATCCGCAAGGAAAATGGTGCAGTCATGTTCGTGGGCGACGGCTTCAACGACGGTCCTGTACTGGCAGGCGCTGACGTGGGCGGCGCTATGCACAGCGGCTCAGATCTGGCTCTTGAAGCAGCTGACGCAGTATTCATGAATTCCGAGCCCGATTCGGTGGTAAAGGCTAAGAAAATAGCCAATAAGACGCTGCGCATCTCTTATGAGAACATTATCTTCGCGCTGGCTGTAAAAGCTGCTGTTCTAGTGCTTGGTCTGGTGGGACACCCCAATATGTGGCTTGCAGTTTTTGCAGATTCAGGCACGGCAATGCTGCTCATACTCAATTCAATAAGAGTGCTGAACATAAGAAAGTACAAATAAATAAAAAGGAGAGACTTATCACGAGGTCTCTCCTTTGTTTATTATTAACTGTTTATTTTCAACAGCACATTATATTTTCAACATAGTGTTGAAGACTATGTTAAAAGCTCCCGCAGAAACGGGAGCTTTGCTTTTAATAAAATGTAGCCACAGGCTGCTCGGGAGCTTCGGCTTTTTCCACCTTCTGCACCATGAGTACAGGACCCTTGCCCTTGTAGAGCTTGTGCTTCTGAACACTTATCTTTCCTGTAACAGTTATCCATTCCTTGTTTGGCGGCTCATTTCCGCTTTCGTCCTGAGCTACCATCCAGCAGTACTGAATATCCTCGACACAGCAGGTCATGATATGACGTCCCACAGCGTAGGTATTCTCGGGGAACTTGCTGTTCTTGGCGGTAAGTCCCTTGAAAGTCATGGTCTTGCCGTCATACTTGAAGGGCTCCTCCATAATATCTCTGTACCAGAGGGCGAAGTCCTTGTCCTCAATGGTGATCTCGTCTGCCTCCACATCAAAGGGAAGCGGATCTTCAATATCATCATAGGCGATCTGTCCGTCGGAGTATTCGTAAACTATCTCCGCACGTCTTGATACTCCCCTTACGATCTTGTGGAACTCGTTGGGATCAAAGCTCTTCTCGAAACGGTTGAAAACTACCATTTCTGTGGTATTGAACTTATCAACAACAAGACTGCGCATATTTGAATTGTAGTTCATGAACGTGGTGGAATCCACAAAGCACATTACCTGTGCGATAGTAGTCTCATCGGGCATAGCCTTGAAGAACTCGTCCATGGTCCACATACCGTTGTACTCAACAACAACACGCTCTGCGCCGCTGTCCTTGAGTATCTTTGTGAAGTTCTCCATGGTGAAGTCTTCCTTGTCCTCAATGACATGGGTAACAATGTTCTTCTTGGGCATACGTGAAATATCGTATTCCTCTATACCCTCCTCACAGATAAGAAGAAGCGTCTTCTCGCCCTTGTTGAAGCGTCTGTCCTCTAAGGTCTCCTGTATGAACTTGGTCTTTCCCGACTCAAGGAAGCCGAGAAAGAGGTATATCGGTATTACATCATTCTGATCAGGCATTATAAAAGCTCCTTTCGATCAGGCATTGAAAAGCTCTGCAATAGCCTCTTCGTTTATCTTTGAACCGATAACGCAGAGTCTGCCGATTGTGCCTGCGCTTCCGCTGCGGACATCGGGCACACCGGGAACATAGTCATAGTGTATCCACTTTCCGTCAGCACCTGCAACGATTCCCTTGGCACGGAGTATCATACCGTACTTCTCCTCGTCGCCGAGAGCGTTTAATGCAGCTGTTATCTCCTCAACAGTATATGTTCTTGTGGTCTCTCTGCCCCAGCTTGTGAACACATCGTCAGCATGGTGATGATGGTGATGATCGTGGTCATGGTCATGATCGTGACAGCCGCAGGTACAGTCGGGACCATGGTCATGGTGATGATGTTCATGCTCGTCCTCATCGTCATGGTGATGGTGATGATAATGCTCATGCTCGTCCTCATCGTCATCGTGGTGGTGGTGATGATGCTCATGCTCGTCCTCATCGTCATGGTGGTGGTGATGATGCTCGTGCTCGTCCTCATCGTCATCGTGATGGTGGTGATGATCGTGCTTTGCAGCTTCCTCAAGGAGCTCCTTCAGCTCGTCATCAAGAGTGTTCTTCTGTGTCATTGCGTCAACAAGCTGTGCGCCTGTGAGCTGATCCCACTCTGTTGTAACAATAGGAGCTGCGGGATTTTTCTCACGCAGGCTCTTTACACACTCGTCAAGCTTCTCCTGTGAAAGTCCGCTTGTATGGCTGAGGATAAGGCAGCTTGCGTATGTTATCTGATTATCGAAGAACTCGCCGAAATTCTTCATATACATCTTGTACTTCTTTGCGTCCACAACTGTTGTAAAGCCGTCAAGCTCTACATCGTGAGCGTTTATGTTCTGAACAGCACGGATAACGTCGCTGAGCTTGCCGACACCCGAAGGCTCGATAAGGATACGATCGGGAGCATAGTCAGCAAGGACCTTCTCCAGAGCCTTTCCGAAATCACCGACAAGACTGCAGCAGATACAGCCCGAATTCATTTCGGTTATCTCAACACCTGCGTCCTGTAAAAATCCGCCGTCAATGCCTATCTGACCAAATTCGTTCTCGATAAGCACCAGCTTTTCGCCTTTATAGCCCTCCTGTATGAGCTTCTTTATAAGAGTGGTCTTTCCTGCACCGAGAAAGCCTGAGAAAATAGTGATCTTTGTCATGTGAACAACACTTCTTTCTTTTAATTTCAAATTATATTATACCACACTGACAAAAATAAATCAAGCCCCATACAGACACAAAAAGGCTGCCGCAGCTGCGGCAGCCTCAGTCTTACTTATTCAACATTTCCTACTGCGGAAATTACCTCTGTGAGGAGGTTAGCAGGTAGCTGCTCATATCTTACGAAGTCGAAGGTAAAGCTTCCCATGCCTCTTGTAGTCTGGCGGAGGTACATTGCGAAGTCGTGCATCTCACGCATGGGCACCTCTGCCTGAATAACGGTATTGCCGTTACCCGCAGGCTCCATACCGAGAACTCTGCCTCTGCGCTTGTTGAGCTCGCCCATGATGTCGCCTGTATTATCGTCGGGAGCTGTTACCTTCAGCTCGCCGATAGGCTCCAGCATTACGGGGTCTGCCTGACGGAGTCCCTCCTTGTATGCGATGGAAGCGGCAGTCTTGAATGCCATTTCCGAAGAGTCAACAGGGTGATATGAACCGTCTACCAGTATAGCCTTCAGTCCGACTACGGGGCAGCCTGCAAGAACGCCCTTCTTGACAGACTCCTCAAGTCCCTTCTGTACTGCGGGGAAGAAGTTCTTTGGAACAGCTCCGCCGAAGATCTTCTCCTCGAATACGAGAGTATCGCTTACACAGGGCTCGAACTCGATCCAGACATCACCGAACTGTCCATGACCGCCCGACTGCTTCTTGTGTCTTCCCTGAACCTTTACCTTCTTGCGGATAGTCTCCTTGTAAGCTATCTTTGGAACTGTCAGGTTGACCTCAACACCGAACTTGGTCTTGAGCTTTGCAGCTGCTACCTCGATATGCTGCTCGCCGAGACCGCTGAGTATCTGCTCCTTGGTAGTCTCGTCCTGGATATATGTGAGAGTGGGATCCTCCTCGATAAGTCTCTGGATACTTGCTGAGATCTTAGCCTCATCACCCTGAGCCTTAGCCTTTACTGCCATTGAATAGCAGGGTCTGGGGAACTCCATGCCTGCGAACTCAACAACTCTTGCAGAATCGGAAAGTGTATCTCCTGTATTTGCAGAGATCTTGGAAGCTACCACGATGTCGCCTGCATAAGCTGCGGAGACCTCGCTCTGCTTCTTGCCGCAGAGATTATAGAGCTTGCCTATCTTTTCAGTGGTTCCTGTTGTGGAGTTGACTACATCACAGTTTGATGTGAGCTTGCCTGACATAACTCTAATGAATGACATCTTGCCTACGAAAGGATCGGCAACTGTCTTGAATACAAATGCTGAAAGAGGATCCTCTGTATTGCAGGCTACCTCGATAACGTCCTTTGTGGGAGTGTAAGCCTCAGCGGAGTATACCTCGTTAGGTGACGGGAGCAGCAGCTCTATCTCCTTGAGGAGCATATCTATACCTGCCAGATCGGCAGCAGATGTGCATACGACAGGTGTGATTATTCCGCGGTTCATACCGTCATGGATACCGTCGATGAGTTCCTTCTGAGTAAATGCCTCGCCCTCGAAGAACTTCTCCATGAGCTCCTCGGAGGTCTCTGCAACAGCCTCTGAAACAGCAGCTACCAGACCTTCAACACGGTACTCGAACTTCTCCGAGATCTCGGCTGTAGGCATATCTGTCTCGATAGCGTTGCCCTTGTCATCATACTTGTAGCACTTCATCTCGATAAGATTTACATACTCAACGATCTTGCCGTTGCTGACAACGGGAACTACAACAGGGCATACAGTAGGACCGAAAACGGTCTTGAGCTCAGTGAGAACATTGAAGAAGTTAGCGTCCTTGTCGTCGATCTTTGTAACAACGAACATCTTGGATTTGCCCTGCTTTACTGCTTCGTCATAAGCTTTTCTTGCGCCTACCTTGACGCCTGACTTAGCGGAAACAGTGATCATTACGGTATCGGAAGCTCTGATGCCCTCGATCATTTCGGCTGCAAAGTCGAACAGACCGGGTGTGTCGAGCAGATTTACCTTTAATCCGTTATATTCAAAGGAAGCAAGAGATGTACCGATAGATATCTGTCTCTTGATCTCCTCGGGATCAAAATCGCATACAGTTGTGCCGTCAGCAGTCTTGCCGAGTCGGTCGGAAGCTCCTGCCTTGTAAAGGATCGCCTCTGCAAGAGAAGTTTTTCCCGAGCCGTTATGGCCTGCAAATGCTATGTTCTTGACTTTGTTTACATCATATTCTTTCATGGTAAAGTTTCTCCTCTTAAATGGTTTATCCGTTTTTTATGCACGGCATACAAATATTATAATTCATTAATAAAAAAATTGCAATACTAACATAAAATTTTCTACATTTCATAGTACGCGGCTCATGGTTTGTTGTGCATTATCACCAAATAAAACTGCTTCTGATTTACTAAATAGCTTTACTTTCCCCAAAGCGGAGAAGGTAAGGAAGTAAGCCGTTCCCCATATGATCGTAAATACAGCTATATACGGAAGTTTTTTCGATGTAAGCCCGGTGAAACGAAGGATCAGTTCCGACAGTGACATAGTGGAAAATACAAGAACTACAGGCAGGAGCAAGGTCCTGAGCAATGCGGATTTTGCTTCTGTCTCTCTTATTATCCTTACAAAGCGGGAGCAGTTCCCGAAAACATTGCTGGCATAATAGGAGATTACTATTCCGTAGAAGCCTATCCGCGGCACAAGTATCAGCACTGCGGCTATCCTTATGATGTATTCTGCCAGATAATTCAGTGAGGAAAAGCTTTGCAGTCCCATTCCCTTTATCATCGACTCCAGAACTATTTCCATGTAAATGAAAGGCACTACGGGAGCTATCATTGTTATCATGCGTCCTGCCAGATCTCCTCCGCCAAGAAGCTCACCTATCCTGCTGCCGAAGCGAATGAGCACAGCCGCTGCAAATACCGAGTACATCAGAGTACACGCCTTTATCCGCTCAGTGATCTGCTTTATCCCCATTCGATTTCCCGCTGCCTTTGCACGGGCAGCTTCACTGACTATTATCCCCGAGAGCGAGCATAGCACTACCGACGGGAAGAAAAGTGTCGGTATTACTATGCCCTCAAATACGCCGAACTGTCCAAGAGCATTTCCGGCGGAGTCTCCGTATTGCCTAAGGCATATTGGGATAAGCGCGTCATTTGTGCTGCTGAGAACTGCTGTGAGTATGCTCCCGCCCATTATAGGAAAGCAAAGTGAAGCATAGCGCCTGAACGTAATGGAGCATCTTCCCTCTGATCTGTGGTATGTCTTTATGTAAACAGCTCCCAGAAGCACCAGAGAAACAGCATTCCCGGCTATGATACCGCCTATCATTATGCCGCAGACGGTGTCCTCGGTAATATCTGTGTGAAGAAGTGTCATCACTATGATATACCCGCACCTTGCTGTAAATTCAGCAATATCACCTGCCGCGGTAACTGCTGCCCTGCGGTTAGCATTGAAATACCCCTTAAAGCAGGCGGATACTGCTCCTGTAACAAGAGCTATAGGCATTTTGCGGAGCGCCCCTGTCATATGAGCTCCGCTGAAAAAACGAAGGCTTATTGGCTCTGCAAGCAGGTATACTGCTGCCGAAACAGCTGCACTCATAAGCAGACAAAGCTTTATACCATGCTTTAGTATGCCGTTCGGGTCACCGAAGGGCTTTCCCAGCTCCTCTGATATAAGACGGCTGGTGCACAGAAAGGCATTGCCGTTTGAAAGTATGCCTGCCAGACCAAGAAATGCTCCCATAAGCGAAAGAATGCCAATAGCTGAGGTGCCGAGATTTTTCGTAATGAAAACATTCAGCAGCAGGGCACCTGAGTCAAGCAGGAGCTGCATGACTGTAAGGATAACGGTATCCCTCAGTATTTTGCTTTTTATCATAAAAGCTTCCTCCATAATGTACTTTTACATTTTATGGAGAAAAGCCCCGAAAAATGACAAAGCGGACAGCTGTACTGTCCGCTTTGCTGGTCATCTTTTTTTGTAAAGTATGATCTCGGGATCGGTTATATCCCTGCCGTATGAAACTACAAGAAGAATGTCTGCATTTGCTATGACACCGAAGAGGCGTCCGTCGCCAAGCTCGCTTTCAAGCTGGTTGCCAAGGTAAGTGGCATTATCGTCAAGGAGCTTCACTGTCTTGCCGTTTGGAAGCGGATACTCTATGTTCACATAGGCGCCCACAAGAGCGTTGAGCTTTTCCACTTTCGGCATACCCTCGATGTTCAGAGCGTTGAATTCCTCAATGAGCTTCTGCCTGAACTCCTCAACACCGTCGTCATCAAGGTCCTTCCCCTGCTTCCAGTAGTCAAGCTTGGGGAGCATCTCCTTCATGTATAAACGAGCCTGCTCCTCGGAGAAGCCCTGGTCAGCCATATGCTTCACACAGACGTCTATAAGGTCGTCCATGTTGTGATACATGAACTTTCCGTCCGCATAGCACCATCTGCAATAGTCCTCGTTGAAGCTTCCATCAGTTTCTTTACTGATGGAACCGTCCTCAAGCGGCATTCCGCAGCACTGGCATACAAGCTTTCTCGGTGAGCCCAGCAGAGTGTTGATGGAAACATCAAAAAGCTTTGACAGCAGCTTCAGTGTTTCCGTATTTGGTACAGTGTCCCCTGTCTCCCAGCGTGATACAGCCTGTCTTGTTACAAAGACCTTTTCTGCCAGCTCGTCCTGTGAAAGACCGTGTTTGTTTCTGAGTTCAAGTATTATGTTTTTTGTTTCCATAGTTTATCACCTCAAGTTCATTATAACACAGCCCGTCGGAAAAGCAAGCAACTGTCTGTTGCGCAGCTTACTTCTTGAGGAGTCTGTCCAGCATTACCTGGCGGCATTCCTTTTCCAGCGTATCGTCAATGGGCTCAAGAGCGATGTGCTCTGACTCTCCCCTGTTTACGCAGTATTCTATCATGTAGTCGGAGAGCTCCGGGTTCTTTGAAAGGCAGGGACCATGAAGATACGTTGCAATAACGTTCTTTTCGCAGTAGCCCTCAGCCTCGCTCTTTGAGCAGTTTCCGTTGCCGAAAAGCACCTTGCCGAAGGGCGTCTTTATTCCCTGAGTCTGTCCGCCGTGGTTCTCAAAGCCCACTACCTTCACAGGCTTGCCCGTTATCTTTGTCTCAATGACGATATTGCCGATACAGCGCTTTCTGCGGCTGTTAGGAGCAACTGTGAAATAATCGAACAGACCAAGTCCCTTTATATCATTGCCGTCTGCGTCACGGTAGTACTTGCCCATGAGCTGATAGCCGCCGCAGATGAGGAACAGGAATGTTCCGTTCTTGTATGCCTTGATGATACCATCCCTGCATTTAAGCAGATCCTCGGAAATGTGCTGCTGCTCAAGATCGGCGCCTCCGCCGATATATACCAGGTCATAGGAGCTGAAATCGGGCATCTCGGAGTCTATGGAGTACTTATCCACCTGACAGTCTATTCCTCTTTTTTTGCAGCGGAACTGAAGCACCTCCATGTTGCCGCTGTCGCCGTAAAGGTCAAGCATATCGGCGTACATATGAAGAATTTTTATCGTTTTCATTTGTTACCTCCATGCTTTGTGATGTAGCGCTTGAGGGCGCTTCTGGTGGGCTGAACTGCCGTATAGTTGGCAATGACAAACTTTCTGCCCTCAGTTCGTGCAAGCTCCTCAACAGCCTCGTCAAGGTCTGGACGCACCACTATTTTTGCGGGATCATAGCCTGCGGTCTTGATACGTACCGCAATGTCATAGGCTCTCGTTCCCGAGGTGACCACTCTTGTAACACGTTCAAAGATACTGAAGTTTATATCGTATATCCAGGATACGTCAAGACCGTCGGCAACGTTATCGTTGAGCACGAACAGAAGCTCCTTTTCGCCCTGCATCTCGTTCATAACGCGGAGAGTCATGTTGGCTCCCACGGGGTTCTTCGCAAGATTGAGAGTAGCCTTCCTGTCGCCCAGCATGAAGTTCTCCATACGGCCGTTCTTGACAGTATAGCTGTTGATAACTCCGTCTGTCACCTTCTGGTCAATGCCGTAGAGCTTCGCCGCAGCCGCCACAGCTGTCATATTATAGACGTTGTAAATGCTGTTGAGCTTTGGCGAATATGTGTGACCGTCAGCTGTGAACACAGGCTTGTCAAGGTCGATGTCCTTAGCTGTGATATAGGGCTCATAGTTTCCGAAGCCGCACTTTTTACATATGAACTTGCCGATGTGTGAGTACTGGTAGTAATCGTACTCCAGAGCCTCGCCGCAGAAGGGACAGAAGCGTCCCTCCGAGGCTTCAAATATCTTCTGTGTCGCAAAGGCATAGGGCTCTGCGTGGAAGTACTTCACATTCTTGTTTTTGGGATTTGCCCTGCCAAGACGGGCAGTATTCGGGTCGTCTCCGTTGAGTATGAGATTGCCCTCAAAGGTCTTGCAGAAGCCGTTTATCTTCTGGATAAGGGTCTCCATCTCGCCGTTTCTGTCAAGCTGGTCGCGGAAGAAGTTCAGCACCACCAGTGTGTCCAGCTTAAGCTGTGAATACACAACGGGAACATGAGACTCGTCGGTCTCCAGTATGAGGTAGTCAGCTTTGACCTTTCCCGACATATCACAGTGTCTCAGCAGCAGGGAGCATATTCCCGTATCAAGGTTATTGCCCTCTTTGTTGATGATTATTTTCTTGCCGCTCCTCTCAAAGAGCTGAGCGATACAGTTGGTAACGGAGGTCTTTCCGTTGGTTCCTGTTACCGCGATTATGGGACAGTCCACCTTGAACATGGATACTGCCTTATGCCTTGAAAGATGCCACAGGATTATTCCCGGAAGGTTTCCTGCATTGCGGTGCATAAGTCTCAGCACCTTTACTATTATCTTGCCTATTATTATCAGAAGTCGTTTCAATTTCGTCCTCCGTATTATTAGTTTCCTGTGTATGATACTCTTCCGTCCTCGGAAAAGCCTACCCAGCCGCGCTGCTTTGCAGCCTTTATGCCCAGAGCCACAGAGGTCTCAAGGGTGGGAGTTATCCTTGTAAAGCCGAAGAGATGTGCCACCTCTCGAAGAAGGTCCGCACGCTCCATAGCTACCTGACGGGACATTATCTCCTTTATGCCCACAGCTATCTCCTCGGGAGCCACATCGTCGATGTCACGCTTGGTATCGTCCTTATAGACTGTGCGGCACTTGTCGTAATCCTCGGGAGACTGCGTCCCCAGCCATACATACTCGTTCTCGCCTGCTGTTGTGACCTTAGCGTCAGCCTTTTCAAACGCCGACTCGAACACAGCCTTCATATTAGCTCCCGGACGTGATATGCCCCAGCATGAAAAGGTCTTTTTCGCAAGAGTTTTCTTGTTCATGGGAGCCTCGGCTGTCAGTATATCGTTTATGCACTTGCTTATCTTCGCAAGACTTGCCTCGCTGAAGTTTTCCGAGCTTCCCAGCGCCTTTATCGTAAAGGGCTTGAACTCGTCGAAGCTTTCGGAGAAGCTGCTGACCTCCTCGGTCTCGAATACCAGCTCCTGCTTCTTCTTTTCCTCAGTCTTCGGAGCTGCCTCGGGGTGGCGGTAACGCTCCACAGCAGCGTCTATCTCAGACTTTATCTTGCTGAGTACCTTTTCCTTGTTGTCCAGCCAGTCGATGATATAGACGCTCATGACGTTCCAGCCCAGTCCCTTCAGCACACTTGGCTGAGACAGGCTTCTGTCGCTGGCTGTTCCATTGTGGAAGTAAGACTCGTTTCCGCAGTTGATACCCATGATATAGGTATCAGGCTTGTCGGGATTGACAACTGCCACATCTACCTTGTAGTCTGAGCAGCCAACGCTGCACTTGCAATCATAGCCCAGCTTTCTGATCTCCTCGGCAACTACAGTCTCGAAGCCCTCAGAGCTGCTCTTTGAACCTGCCCTTACGGGAAGAGCGCTTCTGCCCCTTGCAGCAAATTCCAGGAAGCCCTTGAGACCTTCAACACCGTCGGAGCGAGTGCGTGAAAGATCTATCATATCGGGGGTGATAACAGAGAATGCTATCATCTTGCACTTAGAACGTGAGATCGCAACATTAAGACGTCTCCAGCCGCCGTCACGGTTAAGTGGACCGAAGTTCATGGAAACCTTGCCTTCCTTGTCGGGACCGTAGCCGATAGAGAACATGATAACGTCTCTCTCGTCGCCCTGAACGTTTTCAAGGTTCTTGATGAGTATGGGCTCATACATTTCGTTGGCGTACTCCTCAAGCTTGGGATCCTCGCGGTATGCGTCCACCAGCAGGTCATCGATAAGATTCTGCTGGGGAAGGCTGAATGTAACGACACCTATACTGAACTTTCTCAGCTCGGGGTCTCTCAGTCTGTGGCAGATCTCCTCCACAACAGCCTGCGCCTCTGCCTTGTTGGTACGGGTAGAGCTCTTGTCATAGTAGCCCTCAACGTGTACCCAGCTTACCTCTGAAACCTGATCGTCAGGCGACGGGAAGGTATAGAGCTTGTTCTCATAATACTTGGAGTTGCTGTATGCGATAAGGCTCTCATGACGCGAGCGGTAATGCCAGAGCAGATGCTTCTGAGGCATTGACAGCGCCAGACAATCGTCCAGAACGCTTTCAAGGTCTTCTTTTTCGTAGTTCTCCTCGTCCACCTGATTTGATGCAAAGAAGCTTGTAGGCGGAAGCTGCTTCGGGTCGCCGACTACGATGACATTTTCGCCTCTTGCGATAGCTCCCACAGCCTCACAGGTAGGAAGCTGAGAAGCCTCGTCGAAGATAACAAGGTCGAATTTGGGATAGGACGGGTCGATGTACTGTGCCACGGATATGGGGCTCATAAGCATTACGGGACACATTCTGCGCAGCAGGTTCGGTATGCTGTCGAAAAGCTTTCGGATAGACATCATTCTGCCGCCCGACTTGATAGCCTTCTGGAGTATGCCTATCTCTGAGCTGTTTGCAGAGCTTCCGGGGGTGGGTATCTTTGCCGACAGCTCTGCTGCAAGTTCCTTTATGGAGAGTGTAGAGAAGTTATCCAGCACCTCTCCGAAGCGTCTGATAGTGTCCTCGAAAAGCGTTCCCTGGAACTTCGCAAGCTCGGGAGTGCGTGATATAGTGCTCGTTACCATAGCCTTGCTCAGATCGCAGTCAAATGCGCCTATAAGCTGCTCGGTAGGTACCTCGCCGTTCATGTATGCGTCAGCCACATTGCCGATACCAAGCTCTCTGAGCCTGTTGCAGATAGTGACGATACCTGTCCATTCCTTCAGCTGAGGAAGGGCATCGATAACGGCATCCGCCTTCTGCTGTGCGTCACTGCTCCAGCTGTCGCCCGTAATGAGCTTGTCCGTATTTATGCCGAAGGTGCTGCGGAGCTGCGAAGCCACGTTCTCAAGAGCGGAAAAGTCAGAGGTTATCTTTGATGTATCCCCATTGACGCCCTGTGTGAGACTGGTGCAGAGCTTCTGCTTTATCTCGGGAGTGAACGTGGAGGCAGCAACTCTCTCGCCGAGCTGTGAAGAGCGCTCCACGCATTTCTCTATAGCTGCCCAGTCTGCATTTTCGTCAAGCTTCAGCGTGCCGAAATACTTCACCAGCTCAGGCTGTGCGGAAATCACATTCTGCTTCAGCAGCTTGAAATGATTGATCTTATCGTAGTACTGCGTGATGTTTTCCTTTGTTACCGTTGAGGAGGACTTTGCGTGTGCGGCAAGCTCCTTGACAAGCTTGCTGCTGCCCAGGCTCTTTGCGAGGAACCACTTGCCCTGTGCGGTCTTCCACCTTACGAGGGCGTCGGAGGCATTATAGTCAAGCGCTGATGGCTCGAACTTGGAGAGAAGCTCCTCCTTTACCTGTCCAAGCTCCCTGCCTGTGCCGATAAGTCCCTGTGCAGCCTCCTTGAAGCCATTCCAGCGGCTGTCGGAAATAATATCGGGAAGGAGCTGTTCACCGCTTGCAGAGGCTGTGATTATCTCCGCTGCTAGCTTGCACTCCTCGAATGTCATCTCGCTGCTGCCCGTGAACTGAGCCAGCTGCTGAGTATCCTCCTGTGCTGAGGCGAGAGCAGTCTTGAGCTCCCTGAGCTTTGCCTCCATAGCTCCCCTTGTCTCGGGAGTACATGAGGTCAGCTCGCAGACGCCCAGCGCAGTTGTGGTAACATCACCGAACTCCCTTCCTGCTGCTGCAAGGCTTTCCAGAGTCTCGCGCCAGGTGGAGTATGAGGTCTCGCTCATAGCGTCTATCTGTTCATTTGTAAAGCTGAATTTGCCGCCGAGAGCGCTGTTCTTCTCATATCTTACAGCTGCATCGTACATTGAGCAGCCGAAATTGTGCTTCTTGTGTATCTCCTCCATTGTACCGTTGAGTTCGCGGCGCATTTCGGATATTTTCTCAGCCTGAGCCTTGTACTCCGCAGGCTTCTTTATCCTGCCCACGTTGAGAGTCTCCTCAAGCTGCTTCAGGACTGCGCGTTTCTGCGCCTTATTGGAATGGAGCTCGATACAGAAGGGACCCAGTCCAACCTTGTTGAGACGTTTTTCAACAACGGAAAGTGCAGCCATTTTCTCCGCAACAAAAAGCACGGATTTTCCCTGATAGAGGGCGCTGGCTATCATGTTGGTGATGGTCTGGGACTTACCGCTTCCGGGAGGTCCGTGAAGAACGAAGCTCTTGCCCTGGGAAGCTGCATACACAGCCGCAAGCTGTGAGGAATCCGCACTGAGGGGAACTACCAGATCTGTGGGAGCTACCTTGTTGTCAAGGTCAAGAGGAGATATATACAGATCCCCTTCTGCCCATTCGGTCTTGCCTGAGATAAGGCTTGCAACTACCTTGTTCTTGGCAAGTTCATCGGCACGGTTGCGTATATCGTTCCACATGATGAAGCGGTTGAAGGAGAACTGTCCGATAAAGGCATAATCAACAATATCCCATCTGGTCTGTGACATGATACCCTGACGAATTGTATTGAAAATGAGCTGGAGATTCACGCCGTTCTCGTCCTCGGGAACGGGATCGAGTCCATTTATGTCGATACCGAAGAACTGTCGGAGCATTTCCAGCATGGTTATGTTGACCTGTGTATCCTCGTCGCGCATACGGATAAGATAGGTCTTCTCCTGCACCTTTCTGATGATGTCAACAGGCACCAGTACAAGAGGTGCATAGCGAGCCTTGTCGCTCTTTTCGGTCTCATACCAGCGCAGGAAGCCCAGCGCCAGATATATGGTATTTACGCCGTTTTCCTCAATGCTCACCTTTGCCTGTCTGTGGAGCTTCTTCATCACCTTTTCAAGGTCGCTGTCCTTGATGAAGGTACGGAGCCTGCGGCTCTTGAACTCCGCCTCGGATATGGTGGATATGAGGTCTCGGTCATTCTCTATCTCAAATATTTTGCTGTCGGAAAGCTGCAATGTAGTGTCATTGGGCACAGGCATTACCTTGAAGTCCTCGCCCTTTGAGATCTCGTCCTCAAGGACGCCCAGGTCGCTTATCATGAGCTGAACGCTCATTGCCGAGGGACGGAAGTTGAGAAGGCTGTTCCTGAGACTGAGGTCAAGGAGCTTTCTCTCCCACATCACCTGCTTGGTGACCTCCCTTTCCTCTCCTGCGGCGATCGCCTGCTGAGCTATCTCGTTGGGAGCGGAGGTTATCTCCGACTTCTTTCGGCTGCCGTAGTCAACAGCCTTGAATGTGCCGTTCTCTGAAATTCGCGAGGGAACGGGACGGATACCGCTGGAACGGGTACGGGTTATATCTATGGCAAAATAGAACTTTGACGGATCCTCCAGATGTGAAGCTGCGTGCTTCTCCGCACTGTCAAAGTCAGTATTCTTGCCTGCCACAAAGTCGGTACACTCAACTATGCTTATGGCGTCGATCCCGTGAGCGATACGCTTTGTGACTGCGGAAACGTCATACTGCAGGCAGTCCGAGAAGGTCTCCTCCTCAAGCCAGCAGCCTGCAAAGGCGTGTCCCTGTATCATTATGAGCAGCGGATTGAGTCCCACAGCCTCAAGGCATGAGCAGTAAAGCACAGCCAGATCGAGGCAGGTGCCCTGCTTGCCGTCAAGAACGGTATCGGGCATACGGATACGCTGCGCCTCCTCAAAGCTGGCAGGCGGCATTGTATAGCCGATGTTCTGCTCCTGGAGAGCAGCATAGATCGCTCCCATCTGCTGCTTTACTATATTTGGGTTTCTGGTCTGATAGCCTGTGAAGGCAGGATCGCCGCACCACTTCTTCATGTAGACTCCAGCCGCAGAAACGATCTCCTGCACTCTGGGATGATTGGGTGTGACAAAGGCGGCTGCGGTCTCGGGCATGAAGTTGATACCCGACCACTGATCGTAGGCGAGGAGCTCGATAGTCCTGCTCTCCTGTCCTATGACCTCATCGCCCTGAAGGGCTTCGATGGTGACGCTGCCAACCAGCTTCTCGGTAAGGTTGAAAAGCTCATCGGCAAGCATGATTATATTTACGGGAGATACCTCCACGGGCTGAGAGGGCGCAAGATCAACGGGTACGGACTCGAAGGTCTTTGCAAACTCAGGCTCAAAGCTGATCCTGAGGCGGACGCTTTTCAACTCTTCATCGGTATTGTTGGTCATTACCATATTCCTGAACACGGGAACGTAGTTCTGCTGCATCGCAAAATTGATCTGTGCGGTCATACTGCCGCTGAAAACAACTTTATTCTCCATACAGTCCTCCAATCTGCCTAAGGCAATGCGAATACTATTTCTATGATACCACATTTCGCCTGATTTTACAATATTTACTGCAAAAAAATATAAAAAAGCTGCCGCGGAAATGCTCCGTGGCAGCTTTATCTGTCAGCTCACATAAAGATTTATATGATGTCCTTCAGTCTCGTTGAAGTTCCTGCCGTCGGCAGTGAAAACTCCCTCAAAGTCTATGAACTTCTGGTCATCAGTTTTTTCCATCCACTCCGAGCCGGTAAAGGTTGCTGTTATCCTGCCGTCGGGAGCAATATTGGTAACCTGTCCCACGGTGATAAAGCTTGCCTTTTTGCCCTCTTCGGGCTCAAACTCGAATATTGCCTGAAGCTCGCCGTGAACGTCGGCAGTTTCTATCGTGAACTTCATACGGTTATCGCCCTTATCGGGAAGATAAGTACCGTCATAATTGTTGAGAAGTATGCTAAGGTCTGCACCTGCGGACTTCTTCAGGTCTATCTCGTAATCATCGGAGGTGAGAGTGCCGTTTTTCAGGTCAAATTTGCCTGTGAAGTCGAGAATATGGTATGTATCGGGGTGTTTTTCCCACTCAGAGCCGGTGAACTTTACTTCAATTATATCGTCATCATCGTTTTCGTCAGTTACAGTTCCCTCCATGAGATAGCTTCCCGTGGGAACGCCCTTGTTGGCGGGATCCTCGTGGAAGGAAAAAAGTGCCTGTATAACGCCGTCCTCATCAGTCCCGAATACGGAAAAGTCCAGTGCGGTAAGTCCCTGTGTGGCAACGTATGTGCCCGAATATGTATTGACAAGCTCGGGATACTCCTTCTTTGCAGCGGTAGTTGCCTCTGTGGTGGCTTCGGTTGTTGTGATTGTGGTAATTATTTCTGTAGTTGTCTCTGTTGTCGCTATCTCCGAGAGGTAATCGTCGGTATTGTTGTCAGAACAGGCAGCTGTTGCTGCAAGACCCATGGCACAGACAAGAACTGCCGCAGATATTATCTTTCTTTTCACTTTTCTGCCTCCGTTCATGATTTATGAACTACTACTCCGCCTGTTTTGTATATGCAGTCAGCAGGGATAACTCCTCTTACACAGCTTGTGGGGTAGATATTTGAATTTCTGCCTATGACCGTACCTGGATTGAGAACGCTGTTGCAGCCCACCTCAACAAAGTCGCCCAGCATTGCGCCTATCTTTTTTATGCCTGTTTCAAGATGCTCATCATCGGACTTTATAACAACATTGGTCTTGTCCGACTTTACATTTGAAGTGATAGAGCCTGCTCCCATGTGTGACTTGTAGCCGAGAATGCTGTCACCTACATAATTGTAGTGGGGAGTCTGAACGTTGTCAAAGAGAATAACGTTTTTCAGCTCCACGGAGTTGCCCACAACGCAGTTTTCGCCAACAAGAGCGCTGCCTCTTACAAATGCGCCGTGACGTACCTCTGTGCCTGCTCCGATTATACATGGAGCTCCGAGATAAGCTGTGGGGAAAACCTTTGCGGTCTTGTGTACCCATACGTTTTCAGAGGGATTGTCATACTCATCGGGACTGAGAGTCCTGCCAAGCTCGATGATGAAGCTGCTGATGCCCTTGAGAGCCTCCCAGGGATAGGTAAACCTGCTGAGATAATCCTTTGCAGCCGTATGAGAGAGATCATAAAGATCTGCTATTTTAACATTGTTCATGCCATTCAACTCCTGATTTATATTTATGCAACTATAATTATACCCTTACTTCGTCATATTGTCAAGAAAATATGTGCAAATTCTGTAAGATATGTCATATCTCTTTACTTTTATGGTAATATGTGGTAAAATATAATGCGCAGTTATGGAGCTCTGTCTGTGAGCCTCAGAAGCTGCCTCTATAAAACAGGAAGTGTTTATATGAAAAAACTATTTTACAGTCTCAGGAGCAACGGTCATATCCTCTGCTTCATACTGTTCATGTCGATCATATCACTGTTCTCACTTACCTCTGCGGGTACGCCTGTACCTCCGCCCAGATGTGCGGACACTGTTCTCGTCAGCGCAATGAATTCCGCTTCCGAGACTATATCCGAGGAAATGTCGCAGTATACCTTCACAACAACTACTGTCACCACTACCACAACAACTACCACTGTGTCAGTCTCGCCGTATGCGGTCTGTGCGCCGACTACCTATACCGGAAGCTCGCCCAACAGTCATTTCTATCAGGACAGACTTGCCGTTGCAGGCGACTCGCTTGCCCTCGGTCTTAACGTCTACGGCTTTGTGCCCGATATACACAACATCGCAGGAGAATCCGTGTCAATGTGGAATCTCGACTACTTTACATTTGATGTGGGCGGCGGAGAGATGGGGCTTATCGACGCTGTGGAGTATATCCACCCTCAGTTGCTGTACATCTCCATTGGTATGAACGATGTCAACATGAATTATCCCGAGCCCTATGTGACCCGATACCGCGAGGTCATTGACGAACTCATAAGACGTATGCCTGATATAAATATCGTTGCTGCTTCAATTACACCTGTCTGCTCATACTGCGAGGTAGTGCGCAATGACATCATCAGGGAATATAACGCCGCACTTGAAAAAATGGTCAAGGATATGGACTCGCCTCAGGTGGTCTACTTTGATGCCTATTCCGTGGTCTGTGATGAAGCTCTTGATCTCCGAGAGGACTATACATCGGGAGACGGTATCCACCTGTATATCCCCTGCTACAATGACATTCTGTCTGCTCTGTTCGATTTCCTTGATACCACTGACTTTAAAGCCCGAATGGGCGGATAAAAAAGAAGCTGCCCATGTTACGGCAGCTTTTTTTCATCATGTATTCTTATCGACCTCATGGAACTTCTTGAGGTTACCGATCTTCTCGTTGCGCTCGTCAAGCACCTTTTCCACCTCAGACCAGTCAAGCCCCTGATTTGCACAGAGCACCATAACATGATAGAGCAGATCGTTGATCTCGTTCTTCAGCTCGTCGTTGTCGCCGTTTTTTGCAGCGATAACTGTCTCGGTAGCTTCCTCGCCCACCTTCTTGCAGATCTTGTCAACGCCCTTGTCAAAGAGGTAGCAGGTATATGAATTCTCAGCAGCAGTTCCGTTCTCGAACTGCTTTTTTCTTTCCTTGATGACCTCAAATATTTCCTGATAAACTGTCATTATTCATTCTCCTCATTATTATATATTTCGTTGAAAAAGCAGCTGTAGCTTCCTGTATGGCAGGCAACTCCCGTCTGCTCAACATTTACAAGCAACGTGTCATTATCGCAGTCTCCGTATATAGAGACCACCTTCTGAAGATGCCCCGAGGTCGCCCCCTTGTTCCAATACTCCTGACGGGAGCGGCTCCAGAACCATGTGTATCCTGTTTCAAGAGTCTTTTTCAGGCTCTCCTTGTTCATATACGCAAGCATAAGAACTGTTTTTGTGTTGACCTCATAGCATATTGCAGGGATAAGCTCTCCCTTTACAAAGAACTTATCAAGGTCATTAAGATCTATCCTGATCATAGTTTACTCCTTTTCCTTGGGCAGACCGTTCTCATCAAATTTGTCGCTGATGCTTTTTGCGACAGATGTGACCGATATGCACAGAATTATAGTGAAGAGCTCCAGATATGCGAATACAAGAATGGTCGCAATGCTCCTTCCCATCCACAGATACATCATCAGAGCGATGGGTATCGCGGGAAAAAGCTCAAGAGCTCCGACCACCATCCAGTTTAAACCGCATATCCTGTTGGCATATTTCCAGGCTTCTCTGCTTTTAAGAGACTCGGAAGTGCGGAAGCCGTACTTCATGTTCTCGTCTTCGGGGGCTCTGAATCTCATGTAATATCCGCAGAAAAACACAATTGAAGCCATAACTGTATCGATTGTCAGAAATAACCCCAGCATATATTACCTCACTATCACTCCCTTGCCGCGGCAATAGTCCTTGACCTCACCCACGGTAAGCTCCTTGAAGTGGAAAAGTGAAGCCGCAAGCGCAGCTGTAGCTCCTGTCTTCTCGAACACCTCATAGAAGTCGTTTATCTTGCCTGCTCCGCCGCTGGCGATAACAGGTATTGAGCAGTTGTCACAGACCGCCTTCAGCATGGGGATGTCAAATCCCTCCTTGGTGCCGTCGGCGTCGATGGAATTCAGGCATATCTCGCCTGCTCCCAGCTTTTCGATGGTATGTACCCAGTCGATGAGGTCGATGCCCATATCCTTGCGTCCGCCGTTGATATAAACGGTCCACTTATTGTCTGCTATCTTCTTGGCATCAATGCCGACGCAGATACACTGACTGCCGAAAATATCGGCGCCGTCCTTGATAAGCTGAGGATTCTGCACAGCCTGGGAGTTGACGGAGACCTTGTCCGCACCTGCTCTCAGCGCCTCACGAATGTCGTCAACAGTCTTTATTCCGCCGCCCACTGTAAGCGGCACAAAAACCTTCTTTGCAGTATCGCGTACCACATCGAGGAAAACTCCGCGTCCCTCAAATGATGCGGTTATATCATAGAATACGATCTCGTCTGCACCCTGCTTGTTGTACTCCTCTGCACACTCAACAGGATCGCCCACGTCGCGTACTCCCTCAAAATTAACGCCCTTTACTACCTTTCCGTTTCTTACGTCAAGGCACGGGATTATTCTCTTTGCAAGCATTATTTCACCTCCGCATACTGTACAGCCTCTCTCAGATCAAGAGTACCCTTGTATATGGACTTTCCGCAGATAGTACCGTAAAGTCCCATTTCCTTGCAGGCGATTATGTCGTCCATGGTGTGTACACCGCCGCTTGCAACTATATTTGCTCTTCCCTCGGTAGCGTCTGCAAGTTTTTTCAGCTGCTCACGGTTGACGCCCGAGAGAGTTCCGTCCTTTGAAATGTCAGTGAAGATGAAGTACTTGACTCCCGACTCTATCATCTTGTTTGCAAGGTCGATGTAGTGAACATCGGAGCTTTCCAGCCAGCCCTCTGTAGCAACCATCTCGTTCATAGCGTCTATCCCTACGACTATCTTCTCGCTGCCGAACTTTTCAACGGCGTCACAGACAAGCTTAGGATTCTTCAGAGCGACCGAGCCGAGAATGACTCTTGTGATGCCCATTTCAAGGTACTCCTTTATTGTCTCAAGGCTGCGGATACCGCCGCCCAGCTCAACTTTAAGTCCTGTTTTTTCGGCAACATCGGTATATATCCTGGTGTTGACAGGTCTGCCCTCCTTGGCGCCGTCAAGATCAACCATATGTATCCACTGAGCGCCTGCCGCCTCGAAGCTCCTTGCGGTCTCCAGATAATCGGAAGCCACCTTTTCAACTGTGGAAAAGTCGCCCTTGAACAAGCGGACGCAGTTGCCGTCCTTGATATCTATTGCAGGAAAAATTATCATAAACTATCTCCTCTGTAAGTGTTGTTATACTCCGAATATTTACGGAAGCTGTATTTTCTTGCAGGAATGTCAAAGCTTTCGATATATGGCACTCCGTCACTGTACACCCAGCGCTGGATGTAAGCCGGACGCAGCACAAAGAGCCTCTCGTTTTCAAGCCCGGAATATGCGTCATATGAGCCCTTGAAGCAGCTGCGGAATACCTCGCAGAAATCAGAGCTGTCAACAGGTCTTCCTGTCTCCTCGCATACACCCTCTATCTGAATATTGTCAATGCAGAGTGCGGCATATTTATTGGCGGAAAGCTGACGGTATTTCCTCAGCTCTGTATCCGTCTGAAAGTAAAAGTCATCGTCTATCCTTACTACGCTCATCATCCTTGACGAGACCCTGTCATTTTCGGAGGTTGAGAGCACCATAGTCCTGCCGCTTCCGAAATCGCTGAGAAAAGCGCTCAGCTTTTCCATGAACTCGTCTGTACCTACGAGCTTTTGCCGTATCATATCCGCATGAGCGGCTGTCAGTCCCAGAAACTCAAAATAGTTATCGACAGTGCCGAAGCGCTCTCTGAACAGCTTCATAAAGCCCCTCATACTCTTTTCATTGGCAAGAACTATCTCCCTGTTGACCTCGGGATGTGCAGCCAGAAAGGCAGCAAGTCTCTCCTTGTTGTATTCACGGCTGACCACATAGTCGCTGACTATGCTATCCTCATCGGCATCGCAAGCCATGAGGATAATTGCCGAAACTACGCCTGTCCTGTCCTTGCCTGCGGTGCAGTGGAAAATGACTCCGCCCTCGGCTTCCGCCATGGTCTTCATTACCTTTGGCATATTCTCGGCGGTTGCAATGGTCATGTAAGACCGCGGAACAGCTTCAAGGCTTTCCGGAGGTGCGCTTCCCTCGGTTATGGGAAAATGATGATATTCAAAGCCCTTCATATCGGCAGTTCCGTCGGGAGCCTTCTTTACCTCTGCTTCAGTACGCATATCTATGATAGTGGTCATGCGGCTGCTGAGCAGCTTCTCCTTGTCCTCCGCTGAAAGAGTACCGAGTGTATCGCTGCGCCAGAACACGCCATTTCTTGTGAAACCGCCGTTAACTGTCTTTATTCCGCCAAGCTCTCTTGTATTGCGTGAGCACGAAAGCAGACTGACATATTCACTCATTTTATAAGCCCTCCGAAGCTTCTGAGTATCTTCAGCCCTGTCTCACCGCTCTTTTCGGGGTGGAACTGTGCTCCGTAGACGTACTTTCCGTCGTATACCAGTGCGGGAACTCTGCCGCCGTATTCAACATACGCAGCTATATCCCTGTCCTCACAGTGTGCCTTGTAGGAATGAACGAAATAAACATATTCGTTATCGCCCACATTCTCAAGAATCGGACATTCATTGAGCTTTTCGAGCTTGTTCCAGCCCATGTGGGGAATTATCAGCTCAGGCTCCTCCATCTTGCGGACGCTGCCGCCGATAAGTCCCAGACCGTCACATTCCTCGAACTCATAGCCCTTGTCAAAAATGAGCTGCATTCCGAGACAGATACCGAGGAAGGGCTTCCTTGCAGCCTCCTCCTTGATGGTATCCACAAGTCCCGTAGCCTCAAGCTTTCTCATTGCCGCAGGGAATGCTCCTACTCCCGGAAGAATAACCGCGTCGGCAGCCTTTACCGACTCCTTGTCGCTTACCAGTCTGCTTTCAAGTCCGAGATAGTCCAGGGCGTTCTTGACGCTGAAAATATTGCCTGCGCCGTAGTCGATTATCGCTATCATCAGAGAACTCCTTTCGTGGAGAGTGTTGAACCGTCGGCATTTTCGGTCACAGCAGTTTTAAGTGCGTGAGCCACTGCCTTGTATATCGCCTCCGCCTTGTGGTGGTCATTGCTGCCGTAGAGGAGGTTTATGTGAAGTGTCATTCCTGAGTTGAACGCAAATGCACGGAAGAACTCCTCTGTCATGCAGAGGTCGTAGCTGCCGCAGCTCTGGTTTGTAAACTCGCAGTTGAATACCAGAAAGGGACGGTTGCTCAGGTCGAGGCTTGCCATGGCGAGAGACTCGTCCATGGGGATATAGGCTGTTCCGTAGCGGACGATTCCCGATTTTGCGCCGAGAGCCTGTCCAAGAGCCTGTCCGAGAGCTATTCCCGTATCCTCTATGGTGTGGTGGCAGTCAACGTGCAGGTCGCCCTTGACCTTGATATCCATGCTGATACCGCTGTGAACGGAAAGAGCAGTGAGCATATGGTCGAAAAATCCCACACCCGTATCTATGTCAGCCTTACCCTTACTGTCAAGACTGACGGATATCTTTATCTGAGTTTCTTTGGTATTACGTTCGATAGTTCCTGTGCGCATAATTACCTCCTTTATTTACTGAAATATTTTTCAAGCACTTCGATAAGTCTTGCATTTTCCGCTTCAGTGCCTGCGGTTATTCGGATAGCTCCTTTAAATTTTCTGATAGCTATGGAGTTCTCCAGTATGAACTTGTATATATCCTCATACTTGTCCGTAATGATGAATACGAAGTTTGTGCAGGACTCCATTATCCTGTCAAAGCAGCTGTACTTCTCGTTTATTGCAAGAATATCGCTGTAAAGCTTTTTTGTATTGGAAACGATGACGTCGCGGCACTCCTTCAGATATTCCTTTTCGCTGAGAATATCGGAAACTATTGTCTGTGCAACGGTATCGTTATTGTAAGGCGACTTAGCCGCCCTTATAGCATTGGTTATGGTCCTGTTGGAAACTGCAAAGCCGAATCTCACAGCTGCAAGTCCTATCGCCTTTGAGCAGGTCTTGAGAATAATGAGGTTGTCATAGTTGCTGACCTCGTCAAGGATAGACTGATCCCAGAAGTCCATATAAGCCTCGTCAAGAATAACCAGACAGCCGTCCAGCGCCTCTATTATCTTTCTCACGGAAGCCCTGTCAAGTCCCAGTGATGTGGGGTTGCAGGGGTTGGAGAAGATAAGTCCCTTTGCACCATTTTCCTTGCAGAAGGCGATGAGCTTGTCGGGGTCTATGGTAAGGTCAGCTTCCTTCTTGTAGGTGGCAACTTTTACCTCATAGAGCTGAGCATAGAACTCGTACATTGAGAAATCGTAGGAGACGTTCACGATAGTGTCCCCTGCCTCAAAAAAGCAGCTTGAGATTATGCTGATAAGCTCGTCGGAGCCGTTTCCTGCACTTATAAACTCCTCGGGAACGTTGTAAAGCTCTGAAAAAGCCTTTGTGGGAGCCTTTGCAAGGCAGTCCGGATAGCGGTTGAAGTCTATCTGCGAAATGCTCCTGCCTATCTTTTCCTTTAAGCTTTCATTAAGGTTGAAGCAGCTCTCGTTTGCGTCCAGTCTTATGTCATAGTGTCCTGTGATGGGATCATAGGGCACCAGATCTATCAGCTTTTTATTAAGTTTATAACTCATATTCTATCCTTTCCGAAAAACACCTATAGGGCAGCTGTTTTTCAAGCCGCCCCATTGCGTGATTCAGTCTTCAAATCTTACCTTGATAGCATTGGCGTGAGCGGTAAGTCCCTCGCGCTCTGCAATGAGAACGATGTCGTCCTTTGCCTGTCTCAGAGCGTCCTCAGTGTAGTAGGTATAAGCTGTACGCTTTGTGAAGCTTGCAACGCCCAGAGGCGAGAAGAAACGAGCAGTACCGCTTGTGGGGAGGACGTGGTTGGGACCTGCATAGTAGTCGCCAAGAGGCTCGGAAGCATAGTGTCCGAGGAATATTGAGCCCGCATTGTCAAGGCTTCCCAGAAGCTCAAAGGGGTTCTCCATAAGTACCTCAAGGTGCTCAGGAGCTATCTCGTTTGCCAGCTCTACGCACTTTTCGCGGCTGTCAGCGATGATGATAGCACCGTAGTCCTCAAGAGACTTCTCAATGATAGCCTTTCTCTCAAGGTACTCCTTCTGGCGGTCGATCTCCTTCATGGTAGCGTCAGCCAGCTTTTCGCTGGTTGTAACCATGATAGCGGAAGCCAGAACATCGTGCTCAGCCTGTGACATAAGGTCTGCGGCTGCAAACTTGGGATTTGCAGTATCATCGGCGATAACAAGTATCTCGCTGGGACCTGCGATCATGTCTATATCAACAACTCCGTAAAGGAGCTTCTTTGCTGTGGCAACATAGATGTTTCCGGGACCTACTATCTTGTCGCACTTGGGTATCTCCTCTGTGCCGTATGCGAGGGCAGCGATAGCCTGTGCTCCGCCTGAAAGGAACACACGGTCAACTCCGCAGATAGCTGCTGCAACAAGGATGTCCTTGTTGGGAGTACCGTCCTTCAGAGGAGGAGTTACCATGATTATCTCCTTGACGCCTGCGATCTTTGCAGGAACAGCGTTCATGAGAACGCTTGAAGGATATGCAGCTGTGCCGCCGGGAACGTAAAGTCCTACTCTGTGGAGTCCGCGGACACGCTGTCCCATGATAACGCCGTTCTCCTTGGGAGAGATAAAGCTCTGCTCCACCTGTCTCTTGTGGAAGTCGGCAATGTTCTCCTGAGCGTTCAGGAGCGCATCAACAAAGTCCTGGTCAGCCTCTGTGAGGGCATCGTTTATAACTTCACGGGGAACCTCGTAGTACTGAGGAAGATTTCCGTCGAACTTGAGAGTGTAGTTCTTTACAGCCTCGTCACCGTTCTCCTTAACATTCTCGATTATCTCGGAAACCACCTCTGTGACCTTCTTGTTGGTCTCGCCGCTTCTCTTTTTGAGGTCATTGAGGAAAGCGACCTCGTCGGTCCCGTTTGCAAAAATTTTTTTCATCAAAGATTCTCCTCTATAAGTGTGATAAGTCTGTCTATTTCAGCGTGTCTCATCTTGAGACTAACAGTGTTTGCGATAAGTCTTGCAGAGATAGGTGCAACGTCCTCGATGACCTCGAGACCGTTCTCCTTGAGGGTGGTTCCTGTCTCCACGATGTCAACGATACCGTCAGCCAGCTCCAGAAGGGGTGCCAGCTCAACAGAGCCCTCTATCTTGATTATCTCTGTATCCATGCCCTTCTTCTCGAAGAAGCTTCTTGCAACGTTGGGGTACTTTGTGGCGATGGTCTTGATACCGTAGCCGCTGTAGAAATCGTAACCCTTCTTGGTTGCCAGGGCAAATTTACATCTTCCGAAGCCAAGGTCAACAAGCTCATAGAACTTGCCCTTCATCTCCATGATAGTGTCCTTGCCGACAACGCCCATATCGCATACGCCATGCTCAACATAGGTGATAACGTCGTTAGCCTTTGCCAGGACTACCTCAAGATTTGCGTCGGGAACAGGAAGTATCAGCTTTCTTCCCTTTTCGCGTACTGCTGTGCAGTCAAAGCCCAGCTTTTCAAGGAGACCTACTGTGTCCTTCTCAAGTCTGCCCTTTGTAAGAGCCATTCTGATAGGCTTGTTCATATATTGACCTCCTTGCTTTCTCCGTCGATAACAACGACCTTGGAAATTTTCTTCTCCATAGCGTACTCGCGGACGCTCTCAAGATCGTCAAAGAGAGCGTTCTCAACGATGAGTCCCTGCTCACGGAGCTCCTTGGCAGCCTTCAGTGCAGCTACCTCGCAGCCATCCTCAGCATATACGATAACGTCAGCCTTGGGCTCTGCGGGGAGCACGTCGCTCTTCTCCATAAGCTTTGCAACTGCGTTGATATTTACAGCAAAGCCGATAGCGGGAACGTCATATCCGAACTCTGAAATGAGTCTGTCATATCTTCCGCCTGAGAGAACTTCCTCTCCATGGCCCTGTAAATAACCCTTTATGATAAGACCTGTATAGTAATCTGTCTTGTTTACCAGTCCAAGGTCAACGGTTATTGAGCCGTCGCCGCCGCAGAGCTCGGAAGCATCTGAGTATACCTCTCTGAGTTCATCAAGGATACGCTTGATATTCTCATCGGGCATAAGCTCCTCAGCCTTCTCGAATACCTCCTCGCCGCCGAAGAGTGCGGGAAGCTTCTTGAGTGCAGTGGTAACAGGAGAATTTCCGAAGCTGTCAAGCAGATCGTTGAGAGCAGGGAAATTCTTGTTCTCGATAAGCTTTCTGATGGCCTCCTTATCCTTGTCGGAGGCTTCAAGCTTGCCCACAAGCTCCTTGAAGATACCGATATGTCCAAGCTCAAGAGAGAACTCCATGCCGAATGAGCTGAGGGAGTCAACTGCTGTGGAGATCACCTCAAGATCAGCCATTTTCAGCTGTGAGCCGATAAGCTCGATTCCTGTCTGGACTACCTCGTCGCTTCTGCCCTTCAGTGAAGGCTCTGTGGTGTAAACTGCCTGAGCATAGCACAGCTTCAGAGGCAGGTCTGCGTCTCTCAGACGTGTCGCAACTATTCTTGCGATAGGCATTGTGTTGTCAGGACGCATAACAAGGAGCCTTCCCTTGCTGTCGGTGAGCTTGTAAAGGTTCTCCTGCGGGAAATAGCTTGAATTCAGGTTGAATACATCGTAAAACTCAAGACCTGGAGTAATGGTCTCGCTGTATCCCCTGCTTCTGAAGAGCCCCATGAGCGAGCTCTCTATATTCCGTCTTACTATGCACTCTCCGAAGAGCAGGTCCTTTGTGCCCTCGGGAGTGATAAGGTCGTAATTCTTCATATTTACCTCCTGGGTATTATCGCTTTAGTCTGCTAACATGATAACATGATAACATATTACTAAAAGAAAGTCAAGTTAAAAGAAGGACATCTGAGTAGATTCTGGCAAATCGCCAAATGCTCCTATAGTTTTCAACATATCAATTGTTGTTTTTGACGCTCCGCTCTCACTCTGGAACTCCTCAATAGACATGAAACCGCCCTTCTGGACTGCCTCGTAAATGCCCTTTGCAGCGTTGTCGCCGACGCCGCTCATTGCCGAGAATGGTATCCTCAGCTTGCCGTCCTCAACAAGATAGTCCGTAGCATGAGACTTGAAAAGGTCAATGGGCAGGAACTCATAACCTCTGGACATCATCTCATTAGTGATGAGCAGAATATCGTACAGAGCGCTTTCCTTGTTGGATCTGTCGTTGCCCAGCGCCTTTATCTCCTCTATCCTTGCACGGACCGCAGCCCTGCCCTTTACAGCAAGCTCTGCATCGAAGTCCTCGCCTCTTACCGAGAAGTATGTGGCGTAGTATTCAAGCGGCATATGCAGCTTGAACCAGCCCAGCTTTATGGCTGCGATAACGTAAGCCGCCGCGTGAGCCTTGGGGAACATATACTTTATCTTCAGACAGCTCTCGATGTACCACTCGGGTACGTTATGGTCGCGGAGCATCTGGATTATCTCCGGTGTGAACTGCTTGGGAGCCTTGCCCTTACGGGTCCACTCCATTATCTGGAACGCCATTTTGGGCTCTACTCCCTTATATAAAAGGTAGGTCATGATGGAGTCACGGGTTCCGATAACGTCGGAAATAGTACATACTCCGTTGTCAATGAGGTCCTTTGCGTTGCCCAGCCAAACATCGGTACCGTGTGAAAGTCCCGAGATCTGGAGGAAGTCGCTGAACTTGGTGGGCTTTGCGTCAAGAAGCATCTGTATGGTGAAGCCCGTACCCATTTCAGGTATTCCGAGACTTCCCGTCTTGCAGTAGATGTCCTCGGGAGTAACTCCCAGAACGTCGCAGTTGGTACACATACGGATAACATCGGGATCCGATGTGGGGACGTCCTTTATCTTAATTCCCGTCAGATCCTCAAGGTGCTTGTAAAGAGTAGGAACAACGTGTCCCAGCTCGTCAAGCTTGAGGATAGTATCATGGAGGGAATTGAATGTAAAGTGAGTGGTGATTATCTCAGAGTCAGCGGTATCAGCTGGGTGCTGAACGGGAGTAAAGTCGTAAACGTCATAATCCGACGGAACAACGACCATTCCGCCCGGGTGCTGACCCGTGGTCCTCTTGATACCTGTACAGCCGATAGCAAGTCGGCTCAGCTCCGCGTTGTTGAGAGTTATGCCGTTTTCCTCGCAGTACTTCTTTACATAGCCGTATGCGGTCTTTTCCGCAACTACGGATATAGTTCCTGCCTTGAAAACGTTTGCCTTTCCGAAGAGCTTCTCCGTATATCTGTGAGCCCAGAACTGGTACTCATCAGAGAAGTTAAGGTCTATATCAGGAGCCTTGTCGCCGTCAAAGCCAAGGAAGGTCTCGAATGGGATGTCGTGACCGTCACGGTTCATGTCCTTTCCGCAGTCGGGACACTTTTTCGGAGGCAGGTCAAAGCCCGAGCCGTATACACCGTCCAGCAGGAACTCACTGTGCTTGCAGTTGGGGCATACATAGTGGGGCGGGAGCGGATTTACCTCCGAGATACCTGCCATAGAGGCAACGAATGAGGAACCGACTGAACCTCTTGAGCCTACCAGATATCCGTTATCAACTGAGTTCCATACAAGCTTCTGGGCGATGATATAAAGTACGGAAAATCCGTGCTTGATAATTGATGAAAGCTCTCTGTCGAGACGTTTATCTACCAGCTCGGGGAGAGGATCGCCGTATATCTCATGAGCCTTGTCGTGTGTTATCTTGACAAGCTCCTCCTCCGCACCTTCGATGGTGGGAGTGAAGGTGCCCTTGGGGATAGGTCTCACCATCTCTATCTGGTCGGCAATGGCATTGGTATTGGTTATGACCACCTCTTTCGCCTTGTCCTCGCCCAGATACTCGAACTCCGCCAGCATCTCCTCGGTAGTTCTCAGATACAGCGGAGCCTGCTCCTCTGCGTCCTTGAAGCCCATGCTGGCAAGGATTATCTTACGGTAGATCGCGTCCTTAGGGTCAAGGAAGTGGACATCACAGGTAGCACAGGTGGGAATACCAAGTCTGTCACCCATTTCAACGATATAGCGGTTGAAATCGCGGAGCTCATCGTCATCTCTTGCCACGCCGTCACGGACCATAAACTCATTGTTGCCTATGGGCTGTATCTCAAGATAGTCATAGAACCTGGCAAGGTTGTCGATATAGTCCTGGTCACGCATATCCAGCATAGCCTGGAACAGCTCTCCTGCCTCGCAGGCGCTTCCGTAGATGAGTCCCTCGCGGTGCTCAATGAGCTTGGACTTGGGGATAAGTGGCTTTTTATAGAAGTACTCAAGGTTACTGAGTGATACCAGTCTGTAGAGATTTTTCAGTCCTGCCTGATTGCGTACCAGAATGATGTGGTGGTAACTTTTCAGCTTCTTGGTCTCTATCTCCCCCACAAGTACATTGAGCTGCTGGAGTGTTGAAAAGCTTCTCTCGCTCTTTAGTCTGCCGACAAGCTCTATGTATATCTTTGCAAGCATGAGAGCGTCATCTGAGGCACGGTGGTGGTCGAACTTGCCCAGCTTCAGCTGTTTTGCCACCATATTCAGCCTGTGACGTCCCATTTCGGGAAGCATGGACTGACACATGACAAGAGTATCTATCCAGGTGTACTCAAAGTCGATATTCTGACGCTTTTTAACCTGATTTATCATGTTGGTGTCGTAACGGGCGTTATGGGCAACAAGCACAGGCTTGTCTCCGCAGAACTCCATGAACATACGGAGCGCCTCTGCCTCATCGGGAGCGTTTGCCACATCGGCGTCACTGATACCTGTAAGCTCGGTTATCCTCTCGGGGATATGGAAGCCCGGGTTCACCTTGGTATTGAAGCTGTCTACCACCTGGAGGTTTTTCAGCTTTACAGCACCGATCTCGGTGAGCCTGTCGTTTCGGAAGCTGAGACCGGTGGTCTCAACGTCGAAGATGATTATCTCGTCATCGAAATTCCTGTCATCATCGCCGTAGATGACCATTTCACGCTCAATATCGTTTACGACATAAGCCTCCATGCCGTAGATGACCTTGAAGTTCTTGGGCATATTGTACATACAGTCGGGGAACGCCTGTACACAGCCGTGGTCAGTTATCGCCATGGCTGGATGTCCCCACTCCGCAGCCCTGTTAATGAGCTTGACAGGGTCTGTGACAGCGTCCATTGCGGACATATTGCTGTGGCAGTGAAGTTCAACACGCTTCTCGGGATAATTATCGGTCTTGGGTATACGCTTTACCTTGATGAGGGAGTTTACAGTGATAACAATATCACGGGCATAGGAATCGTAGTCCAGCTTACCCGACACAAGAAGCGTGGCACCGCTCTTTATGGAACTGAGCTTCAGCTCCTCAACTTCCTCGTTCTTGGCGAATATCTTCAGCTTCAATGATCCGCTGTAGTCGGTGACGTCAAAGGTGACAACTGTCTTTTCGCCCCTTATCTCCTTGAATTCGGAGGCGAAGACATCTCCGACCACTACTACCTTCTCGCCAAGGCGCTGTACCGCCTCGCATATCGGGATAGGCTTTTCGCGTATCGCTCTGCCTTTGACTATCTCAGCAGACTCTGCGTCAAAGTCCTTGTTCAGTGCAGTCACATCTATGGTGGCAGTGGGAATGACGGACTTCATTTCCTCTGCCCTTATCTCCTCGGCAGTCTTATCGGGAACAAGCTGATCGCTGTAGTCGGGCATATCTGCCTCAAGACGCTCTATCATCTCGTCGAACTGCTCCTCGCTTACGGAGCTTTCGCCGTCGAGAACCACCTTTATGCGTACACCGAACTGATTGTATATCATTCTTGAGAAATTCTGGCAGAAATAATATTTCTCCAGTATCTCCCTTCCGCCGTGAACTATCTTAATGCGCAGCTCCCCGTTGCTGAGCTGTACCTCAGCATCATCGAGAAAACCGTTCACTACAGGTATATCACGCTTGAGCAGCTTTATGAGCTCGCCGTAGCAGTCCATACCGAACTTCTCAGAGGGATAACGGCAGGCAAGTCTCACCTGCTCCACTTTTATAGCTGCTTCCACAGCCTTTTCAAAAGCAAATATATCATCGCTGGGAACTATCTCGGGAAAAAGCGCATGAAAGCGTATACTTTCAAGGTTTTCCGTATAGGTGAGCTTGAATATCTCACCGCTCAGCACTGTCTCGGGCAAATCCGAGGTATATTCCTTGAGAAAATCGGATATTTTTACCTGCATCTTAAAACTCCCTGTAATACATGGCTAAAATACCATGCTCAAAAATTTGTATTTTCCAAACGCCGCAGGACTTACAGCTTTTCGACCTCAGCAAGAAGCTCGGGAACTATGTCCTGCTCCTTTATCTTGCGCTGAGTGCCGTCCTTGCGGAAAATTATGGCACAGCCGTCGCCGCCTGCGATACCTACGTCAGCTTCGCGGGCTTCTCCGGGACCATTTACGATACAGCCCATGACAGCCACGGTGATGTCCTTGTCCATGTCCTTTACCGCTTCCTCCACCATCTTTGCAGCCTTGACAAGGTCGATACGGGTCCTTCCGCAGGTGGGACATGAAACTATCCTTACGCCGCCTCTTTTACCGATACTTTTCAGTATATCCTTTGCGGCAGCTATCTCCCTGATAGGATCATCGGTAAGAGAAACTCGTATGGTCTCGCCTATTCCGTCGCAGAGCAGTGAGCCGATACCGATAGCGGACTTTATAAGTCCCATACGCTCGGTACCTGCCTCGGTAACTCCAAGGTGCAGCGGATAATTACATTTCTCCGCAGCAAGGCGGTATGAAGCGATCATTCTGCCTACGTCCGAGGACTTTATGGAGATAACTATGTCATTGAAGTCAAAATGCTCCAGCATAGCCGCATGATTAAGAGCGCTCTCCACAAGGGCTTCGGGAGTGGGTGACCCGTATTTTGCAAGGAGCTCCTTTTCCAGAGAGCCTGAGTTCACCCCGATACGGATAGGAAGCTGTCTTGCGCGGCAGGCATCAACAACAGCCTTTACCCTGTCCATGCCTCCGATGTTTCCCGGGTTTATCCTTATCTTGTCAACGCCCGCAGCTGCGGACTCTATGGCAAGCTTGTAGTCAAAGTGTATATCCGCAACAAGAGGAATCTTCACAGCCTCCTTGATAGCGGGGATAAGCTTTACAGCATCCATATTCGGTATGGCTGCACGGATTATCTCACAGCCTGCCTTTTCAAGCTCAACAGCCTGTCTGACGCTGCCCTCGATGTCGTCCGAGCGCATATTCAGCATTGACTGTATGTATATATGTTTTCCGTCGAGGACGCAGTCCCCTACCTTTACAGGTCTGACATTTCTCATAATATCCTCCATTTAAAGAGTTATTTTTTCACCGTCCGCAGAGATAACAGCTTCGGGGAATATCCTGTGAAGCTCCCCGGCATAGACAGCAGGGTCTTTCTCGGCAGGGCTGTAATGTGTGAGCCACAGCCGTTTCGCCTTTGCCTCCGAAGCAAGATCGCAGGCGTCCTGCATGAGCATATGATGCTTTTCATTCATGGAAGCCTTCTTCTCGGGAAGCCCGTACATACCCTCACAGATAAACAGGTCCGCTCCCTGAGCAAACTCGGAAATATCCTCAAGAGGGAGACTGTCGGTAGTATAGGTTATCTTCATTGGCGGCGTTTTGGGTCCGGTTACAGCCTCGGGAGGTACTCTCGTACCGTCCTCAAGGACAACGGTCTCACCGCTGTGGAGATGCTTCCACAGCTCTACAGGCACTCCTATCGCCTTTGCATTGTTGGGCAGAAAGGGCGGCTTCTTCTTCAGAAGCATCGTGTACCCAAGACAGCTTACCCTATGCGAAAGGGGCATCGTCCTCACCGACAGCATGGGATCAACCATTTCCGCAGGGAAACCAAAGGGTCTGTCCTCGGGAAGGCCACGGAGCTCTACCTCATATGGCAGTCCGCCGCATATGCTCACCAGCTTTTCAATTACAGGCACACAGCTCCCGGGAGCAGCTATGGTAAGGGGCTCCGTTCTTGAGCTGTTGCCGATGGAGAGCAGAAGTCCCGGAAGTCCCGCAACGTGGTCGGCATGACAGTGAGTGATGAGTATCAGCTCTATCCTGCTCATTTTCAGACCGTGCTTTGCGATGGCGACCTGTGTTCCCTCTCCGCAGTCTATGAGGACAGCTTTTCCGTTATACTCCGCATAGAGCGAAGTCAGAAATCTGTCCTTCAGGGGCATCATGCCGCCTGTTCCGAGAAGACATATCTCAGCCATTCTTTACTCCTGTTATAAGTTTGATTATATCGTTGTATGTTGCGAATATCATTACTCCGAAGAGGAGCACCATTCCTGCCAGGTGGACATATCCCTCGTGCTCGGGCTTTACAGGCTTGCGGCGTATCAGCTCTATGAAACAGAACAGCAGTCTGCCGCCGTCAAGTCCCGGAATGGGAAGCAGATTGAATATTCCTACGTTTATGGTTATAAGTGCCGTCATGTAGATGACCTGAAACAGCGCGTCAAGGAAGCTCTCCGAGTCCTCGGTGGACTCGCTTATAGCAGAGACAACGCCAACAGGTCCCGAAACATCGTCCTTTTTGAGCTGTCCCGAGAACATCTGCTTTATTGAAAGTCCCACTATATGGGTCATTGACATGAACAGGTCTCCCGAGCCCTTTATGACTGTCAGGGGATTCTTGTCCTTGTATATGACCGCAAAATCAACTGTACCGCCGTCGCCATAGGTGTTTTTGAACACCACATCGTTGAGAGTCATGCGCTTTCCGTCACGCTTTACAACTACCTTGTGACCTGTATTGGGATCATAGGTGTCGAAGACATAGTTGAGGTCGAGTGTGCTGTATATCCTTGTTCCGTCAATTGAGATGATCTTGTCATTCTGTCTGAGTCCGGTTTCGTAGCTCTCAGCGTAGTAGGTCACTGTACCGTCGGTGGAGGAGATCGTTCTCTTGAAGTCCTCAACAGTGGTTGTGGGGACGCCGTCCATCATGCTTACAAGTATTATGAGCATTACGAAGCCCAGCACGAAGTTCATACCTGCTCCCGCAAAAAGAACTATGATACGCTTCCAGAGCTTTGCATTGCGGAAGCTTCTGGGATCATTGTTGGTGGAGTCCTCTCCCTCCATAGCGCAGTATCCGCCCACGGGAAGAAGTCTCAGGGAGTACTTGGTCTCGCCCTTTGCCTTCTGGAGGAGCTTGGGTCCCATACCGATGGAGAACTCCAGCACCTTTATGCCGCTGAGCTTTGCACAGATAAAATGACCGAACTCATGTACCGTTACGATAAGTCCGAAAATAAGTATTGCGATAACTATGCCCATTTGTTTTTCCTTTCTCTATACGGGAGATTATTTTGCGGCTATACGCTCCCTTACATATTCTCTTGCCGCCTTGTCTGCCTTCATTACGTCCTCGTAGCTGTGTATCTCCGAGGGGGCAAAATGCTCAAGAACAGAGGATACTGTCTCGCCGATGTCGATGAACTCAGTCTCATCGTGAAGGAATGCCCTTACAGCCTCCTCGTTGGCGGAATTCACAAGGCAGGGATATGCTCCGCCCCGCTTTATGGCTTCGATAGCTGCCGAGAGACACTTGAATGTTTCGTAGTCGGGCTTCTCAAAGGTAAGCTTGCCATAATCCGTCAGCGAGAGACGTCCCGTGGGACAGCTCATACGGTCGGGATAAAGCAGAGCGTACTGAATGGGTATCTTCATATCGGGAACTCCCAGCTGAGCGATGACAGAATAGTCATTGTACTCAACAGCTGAGTGAACAACGCTCTGACGGTGTACCACTATCTCGATCTGGTCGGGGGTAAGGTCAAAGAGCCACTTTGCCTCGATGAACTCAAGTCCCTTGTTCATAAGTGTAGCAGAGTCGATGGTTATTTTATTCCCCATGTCCCAGTTGGGATGGTGGAGAGCCTGAGCCTTGGTGACTGTTTTCAGCTCCTCATAGCTCCTGCCGAAGAAAGGACCACCCGAGGCTGTCAGGATAATCTTGCTGAGCTGTGAGCGCTTGTTGCCCTGAAGGCACTGGAATATAGCCGAATGCTCACTGTCAACGGGATATATCCTCACGCCCTTGTCGTCAGCAGCCTTCATTACCAGCTCACCGCCTGCCACAAGTGTCTCCTTGTTGGCAAGAGCAATGTCCTTGCCTGCGTCGATTGCAGTCAATGTGGGAAGAAGCCCAACCATTCCCACAACGGAATTGAGTATTATATCCGCCTCTTCCAGTGAAGCGAGGGTACAGAGTCCCTCCATGCCCGTGAGAAGCTTGACGTCCATATCATTTATCCTGCTTTTCAGGTCGCTGTATTTGTCCTCGTTGAAAATACAGGCATATGCAGGGCGGAACTTCCTTATCTGCTGCTCAAGAGCCTCAACGCTGCTGTGAGCAGCAAGGGCTGTTACCTTCAGTCCGTGCTTCTCACAGACCTCCAGGGACTGAGTTCCGATAGAACCTGTGGAGCCGAGTATCGACACCGTTTTATTCATTATATTTTCCCCTTTTCGCGGAAATAACTTCCCGATATTTTTTCATAACAAAGTTCATTATAAAATGCGAAAGGGACTATCCGTAAATAGTCCGTTTCAACAATATCACTGTACGCCGAATAAGGCGATGAATGCATAAAATGTGGGCAGCACGAAAAGAACGCTGTCGAAGCGATCCATGAGTCCGCCGTGTCCCGGCATTATCTTGCCGTAGTCCTTGAAGCCTATCTGGCGCTTTACCATAGAAGCGGAAAGGTCTCCCACAGTACCGATGACTGCGCAGACTGCTCCCGTAACGAAAGCAATGACTGCTCTCTTTGCGGTAAAGCCGTAGTAGACTGAAAATGCAACGGTATATACGATAGCAGTTGTAAGGATACCGCCCACAAGTCCCTCGATAGTCTTCTTGGGGCTTATCTCGGGGCAGAGCTTGTGCTTGCCGATAGCAACTCCCGTGAAATATGCTCCCGTATCAGCTATCCACGCGCCGCAGAGTCCCATAATGAGCAGGAAAAGTCCGCTGCTCAACATATCATCGGTCATCTGCCAGCTGCGCTCAATGCGGATCATAGTAGTCATAGCCTGGGGTACAAGTATCATTACCGCAAGTACGAAGAATACCTGCTCATAGCGTATCTCCTTGTGCTTTCTTAGCCATGTTACAAATATGACAAAAGCCGCTGCAAGCACTATACAGAAAAGTATGATATGATAATGATCATCAGGCGGATCTATTGTCTTGAAAGATCTGATGAAGTAGTGCCAATCCTTTACCTCATGCGAAATATGGTAAAGTATTGGCACAGCTATTCCGCAAGCTTCTGCTGCCAAGAGTATAGGAATACACTTGTGCAGCTTTACTGCGCGGAGAAGCTCAAAGAGCATTACTGCGATTATGGCTGCAACTGCTATGGGCAGGACTATGGTGTCGTGGAAGAAAAGCACCGCGCCCAGCAGCACAACTCCCGCAGCTCCCGAAATGATTCGTGTAAGCATCAGACACCTCCGAAGCGGCGGTGTCTTCCGTCGAAGTCGATAAGAGCCTTGTCAAGCTCAGCGGGAGTAAAATCAGGCCAGAGAATGTCCGTAAAGTAGTACTCCGCATAAGCGCACTGCCAGATAAGATAGTTGGAGAGTCTCAGCTCGCCGCTGGGACGGATAACAAGATCCACATCGGGGATCCCCTTTGTGTAGAGCTCGTTTGCGATAGACTGCTCGTTGATGTCCTCGGGACGTATCTCGCCGTTCACAGCCTTCTGTGCAAGTATCCTTGCAGCATGGGCTATCTCGTCGCGGCCGCCGTAGTTTACAGCCATCATGAGAGTCATCTCGTCATACTTGGCTGTGTCCTCCTCCAGGCGTATCATTTTTTCCTGTAAGTCCTCGTCAAAGGCGCTCTTGTCCCCCAGGAAGACCATACGGGTATTCTCGCTGAGGAAGTTTCTTGCGTCCACGATATAATCACGGAAGAGCTCCATGATAGTGCTTACCTCGTCGGAGGGGCGCTGCCAGTTCTCTGTGGAAAAGGCATAGAAGCTGATATTCTTCAGTCCGATGTCCTTGCAGTAGCGGACGATCTTCTTGAAGTTCTTTGCACCCTCGCGGTGTCCGAAGGAACGGGGCAGACCGCGCTTCTTAGCCCATCTGCCATTTCCGTCCATGATGAAGCCGACGTGCTCGGGAAGCTTCTCGGGCAGCGTCAGCTGAGTTTTTTCCTTTTTTCCGAATAATGCCATATTTCACCAATCAGACTGTCATGATCTCTTTTTCTTTGTCTGCTACCATCTTGTCAACGTCAGCACACATCTTGTCGGTAAGGTCCTGGACCTTCTTCTCGCAGTCCTTCAGATCATCCTCTGTTATCTCGGAGTTCTTCTTCATAGCCTTGTACTTTTCCATAGTATCACGTCTGATGGAGCGGACTGTTACCTTGCACTCCTCGCCGTACTTCTTGATGTTCTTGCAGAGCTCCTTACGGCGGTCCTCAGTGAGCTGAGGGAAAGCAAGACGGATAACATTGCCGTCGTTTACGGGCTGGATTCCGATGTCTGAAGCCTGGATAGCCTTCTCAATGAGCTTGAGAGTTGACTTGTCCCAGGGCTGGATAACAAGTATTCTTGCTTCTGATACGGAAACTGCTGCCATCTGGTTTACAGGTGTGGGAGCTCCGTAGTAGTCTACCATTACCTTGTCAAGCACGCCGGGATTGGCTCTGCCTGCACGGATAGATGCGAATTCGTTGCCGAGAGCATTAAGGCTCTTGGTCATTTTTTCCTTAGCAATATTAAGCTGTTCTTTCATTACTGTACTTTCCTTTCGGTTGATTTTTGGATTTATCAGTCCTCGGATACAACTGTACCGATGTTTTCGCCCATTACGGCGTCATAGATATTGTCGGGACGGCTGAGATCGAATACCAGCATCTTCATGTGGTTATCGCGGCACATTGCAGCAGCCGTGCTGTCCATAACACCAAGATCTTCGCCGATGACCTGTGAGAAGGTAAGGGTATCGTACTTCTTGGCGTCGTCAAATTTGTGGGGATCTTTATCGTATACACCGTCAACCAGAGTAGCCTTGAGAAGTATATCAGCCTCGATCTCAACAGATCTGAGAGCAGCAGCTGTATCGGTTGAGAAGAAGGGATTACCTGTTCCGCAGCCGAATATAACAATTCTTCCCTTGTCAAGGTGTCTTACGGCTCTGTTGCGGATATAGGGCTCCGCTACCTGAGACATTGCGATGGCAGTCTGTACTCTTACTGTACAGCCAAGAGATTCAAGAACGTCTGCAAGAGCCAGAGCATTCATGGTAGTTGCCAGCATACCGATGTGGTCTGCGCGTGTTCTGTCCATAGCGCCGCTGGAGCGTCCTCTCCAGAAGTTGCCGCCGCCTACAACAACAGCTACCTGTGCACCTGCGTCAGCACACTTCTTTATGCTTTTGCAGATCTCTGTTACCACATCATAGTTGAGTCCGGTCTTATTGTCGCCTGCGAGAGCTTCGCCGCTGACTTTTAATAAGATTCTTTTATACTTTGGTTCCATATAAGCACCTCACAAAAAATATATCTATAGTTTATTTTACACTAATTTCAATGATATGTAAAGTATATTTTTCGAAAAAGACGAAAAAAATTCTCGGATATTTTCGCTTCATGCCGAAAAACCGAGATCAGAAATATCTTTACGAAGAATACCGTCATTCTGCACAAAAATGTTGAAAAATTCTTGTTCCTGTTCATTTCGATTTTTTCTTGACAACTCCTGCCCGTCGTGGTATAATATAAAAGCTGATTAATTCGGCAGTAAAAAATGGAGAGGTATCGAAGCGGTCATAACGAGGCGGTCTTGAAAACCGTTTGACTTAACGGTCACGTGGGTTCGAATCCCACCCTCTCCGCCATTATTTTTTATCGGTGAGCTTCTCGCTCGTCGGTTTGCGGATTTACCCAAGTGGTGAAGGGGCTCCCCTGCTAAGGGAGTAGGTCGGGAAACCGGCGCGAGAGTTCAAATCTCTCAATCCGCGCCATGCATCAAATCCCGATGTTTCGTACAATCAACGAAATATCGGGATTTTCTTATTATAAACGATAAATTTACTTTAACTCAAAGTTAAGGTTTTTTTACTCAAAAACAAGGTTTTTTAAGTTAAATATCACACGACATATCACACGACTTTTTACATATACTTATTATAATAGAAGAATCCCCTGCCACAAAAGCAGGGGATTTATTTTTACTTCATCTCGTTCATAAGCCTTTCAAGCTTTTTACGGCTCTGCTCATCAGGAGCCTTGTTCATGAGTTCTTCAATTTCAGTCTTGAAGTCCTCTTCGGCATCAGCTCTGCTGTATCCTCTTTCAGCGTAACGTCCCATACGATCACGATTAGCATTTCTACCTCTGCCGTATGATCCTCTGTTGGAGCTGCCACCTTCATATGAACCACGATTACTTGAACCGCCGTCCATTGAGGTTTCACCATCAAAGTAGTATCTGCCGTCCCAGTAGTGACCTGAATAGCCTTTATCTTCCGCTTCCATCATGGCGATGGTTGTTTTCAGGCTCTTAAGTGTATGAGTTAAACGGTCCAGATATTCTACATCACGCTCATTGAGCTTACCGTTTGACTGTCTCAGCTTCTGATTGCACTCTGAAAGCTCAACGCTTATTGTTTCACAGAGTTCATAAAGTGTATCAAGTAAGTTATTCATTCTTATCCTCCTTTCAGGCGATTCTGTTGATAACGAGATTTGAGTTCTGCACTTCAATTACTGGTGCAGGTGTTACCGTCGGGTCTGTCGTTGCCGGAACTGCATCCACTGACAATGAGAAGCAGCAGCCACGAGGAACCTGAATTATTGCTGTGGAGGTCACGTTTCCGTATTCCTCGACAGCTGCAGGTGTTATAATAGCACGGCTTGTAAGTCTTGGTTCACCGTTTACTGTAATAGCAACAGCAATAGCACCAACTGTACCGCCTTCTGGAATTGCAATGTTGCCATTATATGTCACCTGATATGTTGCAAATCTCGCACAAGCGTTATTTACGATACCTCTGAGGATAAAAATACCAGTCTCGTCTTCGTGATACACGTATCCCTTAGTACATGGTATAGAAGCTGTGAACTGCACAGGAGCGTTGAGAGCAACGTCCTGAACAGCGTTTGCTAAATATTCAGCAGCCATATCGTCTCACCGCCTTACTTAGAATGATCCACAACCACAACCACAACCGCTTACAGCGTTGCAGCAGTTAGGATTCTGAACAACGTATGCCGGAATAGCTCTCGGAGCTACATACTGCTCTACCTCATTTGCAAGGTTTCTCTGGCCGAGCTGAATAGTAGCAGTCTGAACGTCCTGAGATGCCTGACCACGTGCGAACATAAGCTCGGAACGGAGCTGAGCAATAATATCATTCTTGCTCTCGATTTTATCTGAGCAGAGCTGATCCTTAATGCTCTGGATACCGCTGTTGAAAGCGTTGAGCAGTGCATTGGTATTCTGAGCGTCAGCAGTTCTTGTTGCACAGCCTTCCTGAGCAAGAGTATACTTGACATCAGCTGTAGCTGCTCTGTTTTCGCAGCAGCAGTTCTGCAGATTCATGTTTACTCCGTTAATTGCTGCGGTATTAGCTGTCTGAGCTGCGAACGAACGCTCAAGGTCGCTGATCTGATTTGTGTAGAGCTGCTGAGTGATCGCATTCTGAGCACCGTTAATTGATGCGTTTACTCCGGCGAAGCCACCGCAAAGCGAATTCTGGACGTTTCCAAAGCCTGCACAAAGAGCATTCTGCACATCGCCGAAGCCACTGGTTACTGCATTCTGGATGTTGCCGACCTGGTTACTAAGCTGAGCATCTCTGAAGCCGTCGCTGATGTGTTCGCTGTTATTGAGCCAGGGATAGAGATAGTCCATGCCCATCATACCCATGCCCATCATCGCACCTGCTCCGCCCATGCCGAAGCCACCGAAACCGCCCCAGCCACCGCCGAGCACAAGAAGCAGGAGTATCCATGCCCAGTCTCCGCCGAAACCGATGCCACCCATGCCACCGCCGTAACCGCCACCATACATAGGAGCGACAGGCATGATCATGCCGTTTCCGTTTCCATTTTCTGTGAGTGCCATATTGGCCTCCTTTCTCCGAGAAGCTATCTCGGTAAGCGACTATCTCCTTAAGGATAGTCGGTGATATTTATATCAAGGCTACGCCCTAATACCATTATTAACGTCTGCCGAACAGTCGCTGCATGACCTGCTGAGCCATGCTTAGTCTGTTGTTCGGTACTCTTCCACTGCTCATGACGTGCTGTATCAGAGCCTGCGGATTGTTTTCCATACCTTCCGGAATAGATATTCCCATTTCTTTCATACGATTCATGGCTGCTTCTTTTGGATCCTGATTGGTAGAGACATTCTTGTCACTACCAATAGCACTATAAAGCTCACTCGGCATTGATATCAGTCCTTTCTGTAGTCGCCGTTATTTCCGCTATTCGGGCTTCAAATTCCTCACGAGTAATATAACCGCTTGTGTCCGTGACGGCTACTGTAGGCTGCTGTGGTGCTTGCTGTGCAGTCCTTTCTTTGTAGTCAAACACTCGTAAAGGTAAAGGCATTCCGCTTGCATCGGCAGTCTTTATAAAAAAACTGTTGCTCTCGGAATCCATGAGCAGTGCAGATTGTCCAGGACTTACAAAGTGGCTCTTTGCTCCTTCAATTCCTTGCACCCATGTCAGGCCATTGTTCTGCTGTTGCTGTGGCTGGACCTGAGGTTGTAACATCTGCTGATACTGCTGCACATATGGATTGTAGGTATTCGGCATAAATGAATTATACGGCATTGTCTTGCTCCTTTATAAAGTAGTATGCGATTATCTCCTCACTGCTGTCCCAGTTGTCGAACAGTGTCTCGTTTTTGATAACGGCCACATGAGAGCCAGTAGCCACCACATAGAGCTGTCCGTCAGGATGAGCCTTTGCGAACTCCTCGAAGGTCATTACCTCCGGCACAGGATACCGCTTGAAACCCTTATATATCAGGTACGCTTCCCAGACATTGTTAGCATTTGGCATATCGCACTGGATGTATCCTTCGATGCAGAGGTCAATATAAGTTCGCTCCCACTGCTGATTCAGAGCGAGAGACAAAGCACGGATAACGCAGTCTCCGAGCCGTCGCTTGCATGGATTCACGTTTACAAATTCGTACATATTGATTCACCATCTTTAGTATAAAACAAAAAAGCCTAATCCACCATCAAGCGGATTAAGCTTTTTTTACTGTTATTCAGTTGCTTTTGCACTTATAATTTTAATGTTTTTTGAGACAATTGTTGCGACGTGCTGAACAGACAAATCAAATTCTTCTGCAAGGGCTTCAAGTTTAATGCAATCGATAAGCCGTCTTTTCATTAGCTTTCGGTCACGTTCTCCCTTCACCCAGTTGTCAATGATTGCTGCCAGATCTGTATTAGAAATAGTGGTGAATCTGTTCATAGTGCTATTTTAAGAGTATTTTTCGTAGAGTGCTTTCAGTTCGGCAAGGAGTTCATCCTTTGAGCGCTCTTCCTGAGGAGCAGAAGCTTTCTCACCATCAAATACTGTTCCACGAATGAAAGTGTGCCCTGAATCCTTAGTCCAGTCAATCTGCTTGGTCTCGTTGCCGTGCCACCAGTCGTATATATACGGCTCGTCACCTCTGGTATCGACATGGCAGCTGTCAGGCTCCATGATGCCAATGCCCTTGAAGCCGACACGCTCCGCAGCTTCGGCAATGTCCTCGGCAGTGTAGTAGCTGCCGTCTTTACGCTGGACCCTGATGTCCGCAGCCATGCCCTTGCGGTGGGCATCGGTTGGACTGCCCCACGGATTATTATTGCATCTGTATCCGCTGTTAATATAAACGGCCTTCGCTCCCATCAGAGCATGGAGCTTTTCAAGTCGCTCAATGAGCAGATCAGACATTTTTATTGACTTACCACAGCAGGAGCAGGCAAACTCCGAACTGTCAAAATGTGCTGAGAGGTTTCCCATATAATCACTCCTTTACAAAGCCTTCCGTAATTGCAAGGTTTGAATGAAGCATCGCATCCTCGATGTGAGTTAAAGCTATGCTTTTCTCTCTGCAATTCGGAATTTTGTTGAGAAGCTCTTCAACTTCTATCAGCTTTCCCCTGATAGCATTGCTAAGAGCTACTTCACTCTCGTTGAATTCTCTTCTTGTGTACACGATCATCACTCCTTTTTATTTTTTTCGTGCTGCGTTCCGAAATAAAAACCCACAACCATTGTATATATGGTCATGAAAATTTCGGGCTTTACCTCTCCATTGATGGAGAGGTAAACGAACGCAGCTGTTAAAGCGAATGTTACGATTGTCTTAACGTCAATGAGCCGTGCCAGCCTGTCTCTGAATTTCATGTTCCAGATCCTCCAGTCTGTGATTTATTACCTTGATCTGTTCCTCTATTACTGGCATTTTTTCTGTTGAGCTGTTGAGCTTGTCAACCTTACGCTCTAACTGCTCTATACGGTATGAGGTCAGCTTTGAAGAAACAATGATACCGCCGAAGCTACCGCAAAGTGTGCCGAGCAATGAGAGGATTGTTATTATTGTTTCCGTTGTCATGATATCCTCCTTACAGTGATTCCCAAGTAACAGTGCCATCATTGTTGAATACGATTCTTTTTCCGCACAAGATCAGTGACTGAGTGCTATTGCCTATAACAGCCTGATTGCTTGCGGTTGCTTTTACGCCTGCACCAATTGCAATACTGTTATTGACAGTCTTAATGTCGGATGCTGCTGCTCCGCTAACATTAAATCCTGAGTTGTATCCGATGCACACGTTATCGTCACCTGTAACATATGTCGCAGTGCCTGAGTTATAACCAACTGAAACGTTATTATTGCCTTTAGTGTAATAACCAGCGTTGTAGCCTATGTGCGTCGAACGGTTATGTGCGTAGAATCCTGCCTGATATCCAACGGCAACATTTCCAGTTGCATTCGCGTCATTCTGGCTCATTGCTTTTGATCCAATAGCAACATTGCCCACGATAAGCTGACCATTTGCCATAGTTGCTTTGCCAATTGCGACATTATCGTATGCCACGCTCTTAGTGTACTGAGTTGTTGTATAAAGAGTATCGGCACCAATTGCGATGTTGCGATCTCCCTCAGTAACAAACGGCATAGCGAACGTTCCGATGCTTACATTTCGTGTGCCGCTTTTCAGCTTGAACTGAGCATTAGAACCGATTGCAATGTTTCGTGAGCCGTTCTGATTAGCTGCCTGCGTTGTGTCAGAACCGATTGCAACATTCCAGAATCCTGTTATATTGCTTACGTTCACGCCTGCATCAACGTTTTTCTCGCTAAGTGTTATTGCAGTTCCTGTTACTCCGATTTTTCTCAGCTTGAGGTTAGTTATTGTTACAGCAAGCGATGTATTTGCTGCTTTAAGTTTGAGCTTTCCACCGTCTGAGACGATTCCGATGTTGTAATGATTCTCGCCGTTGTATGGATCAACGTATGGTTCATCGCCTATCGTAACAAGAAGGTCTGCTGTCTGAGTCGATACATCAAAATCAATGTAGTAGCTTGATCCGTATTCTGTCGCCAGCTCGACAACCATTTCATCTACTGCGCCTGATGTGTGTGTGAATCCATTCTCCAGATCTCCGCTCCAGTTGCTGCCGAGCGTTACCTCAGTCTGATTGTCTATAAGGTTTTCGCCGACATTAAAAGTGGTTGTAGGATAGTATCTGACTGCTGCGTTTGGATTAAGGTCTGGACCTTCGCCTAATGTTACAACTCCGTCAGATCCAACAACAAGAACCTTGCCATCGTTCTGAGAACCCTGAATCAAGCTGACAGCGTTTACATCTTCGGCTGTATATGTCGGAGGAGTTTCACCCATAGCCCACGCCGGAACTGTTTCGTTGATAATTTCCTTGACTGCCTGCTCATCAGTTGAACTAAATACATAATCAGCATATTCATCGTAACTGTAGTATGTATTGTCGTAGTCAGCACCTTTTCTTACAACTATGTGAGCCATAAGCTCGTTGCAGGCTGCGGTGTATTCACTTTCCGGCGAATAAGCAGCTGTAGAGCCAACCGAGAATATAAGATATTTATGAGCGGAATCCAGTGTTATCCAGCCTCTCATGTTTGAAGGAGAGTTGTTTCCGTACTGTACAAGATCACCAGCTTCTGGCAGCTTGTCTGTTGCACAGATATAGCATACACTAAAGCCTTCCACATCTGTACCATTATTAAGGAAATTATAAGAAAAGGAATCACCCTGAGAACCGTTTATTTCAACGATATACATTCTATAACCTGATGAAGCAACAAGAATGTGTGTTGATGTCCGAACTGTAAGTTCGATAGGCTCTGCTGGAATCATTGTAGAAATATCAAAGAGCTGACGGTCATAGGGCTTTTTGATGTACAGGTATTTTTCTGTATCTTCTCCGATTGTGTCAATATCGGATTCTATTCTGTCAACCTCTGACTGTGCAGCTTTGCTGTTGATGTTTGCTTTTACCGAAGGAGAAAGGTTATCCTCTCCGAGCATAAGCACATAATCAGCGTATTCAGCATAGTGGTAATACGTTGTATCGTAATCTTCGCCTTTTCTTACAACGATATGTTCCATCAAAGCGTTGCAAGCTGCTGTGTATGCTGCTTCATCCGATGCAGATGCGGCCGATGTATTTATCGAAATCAGTAAGTATTTTGCGTTGCTCGAAAGAGTAATAACGCCTCTCATATTTGTTGGAGAGTTATTACCCCACTGTACAATATCATCAACTTCCGGAAGCTTGTTTGTTGCACAGATATAACTTGCAGTATATCCAGTGACTTCTGTTCCGTTGTTTAAGAAATTGTAGGAGAAGGAATCACCCTGTAATCCGTTGACTTCGATGATGTACATTCGGTATCCGTCGTTCGCTACAACTTTCTGAGTTGACTGCTGCACCGTTAATTTTAAAGGTGTGGCAGGAATCATAGTTCTTGCATCGAACAGCTGTCTATCGTAAGGATGCTTTACATACAAGAACTGCTCCGTATCGCTATTAATAATGCCTATTCCGGTATCGCTACGATTAGCATCTGCATCGATACGAGCTTTAAGTGTTGTAAATTCGTTTCCGGCTTCATCAACTCTCGCAGCTGCTACCTCAGGAGCAACAACGCCCTCCGCTGATGCAGTTATTTCTATCTGGTTGATCTGTCCCTGTAAGTTTGCTGTTGCCGTGTTTACATCAGTCGTGTTTGCTTTGCCTGCGACAACTGCATTAGTCTCAGCAAGTGCCGAAGCCTCTGCCTTTGCTGCGAGAGCTTCAGGAAGTCGCTGTTCTGCAGAGACAGCAATATCAGCAGCTTCCGCAACGGGAAAATCGCCATTATTTTTTGGTTTTAAGGTGTCAATGACCTGTACTGCCATTCTTATCCCTCCCTTACTTCAACAGTCGTTTCGCCGAGATTTGCGTTTGTGCTACGGTAAACCTTGTATGTCTCCTGGTAGCCTGACTGATTTGTCAGTGTCTGCTCCTCAGGATCCTCGAAGCCACCCTCGAAGCCCGATACGAAGAATGTTACATCTCCGAGCCTTGCGGGAATAGCATAGATGATGTACTCATCTGCTCCGGCATCGACTGTAATCGTGCGCTCTGGATCGTTACTGAGAACAGAGCTCAGACTTGTGACTGTTGTCAGGTCTGCTGCAGCTCCGTAATAGATACGGTTTGCAAAGCTTACACTGACGGACTTAGAAGCCGAGGTCTGACCGTCGCTGACGTTCAGCGTGTAGGTTGTGCCTGTTGTCACGCCTGTGTACTGCTTTGTGTTGCCTGTAACAGGGCTGCCGTTGATGTTCTGTGAAGTTGCTGTCTTGTTCAAACTCCATGCCAGTGTTATAGTCTGGCTACTGCCTATCTCTGAAACAGGAGGAGCAGCGTTAAAGCTATTGATCTGGATGGACTTGTATTCAAGTGCATCAAGTCTTGCACGGATATCAACACATTCCTGTTCGTCTGCCTTGCCTGCGACTGTTGTCTGCAGAGCTGTAACCTGCTCCTCGGTAGCCTTTACAGCGTATCTTTCGTCGCTTTCCTCTTTGGTATAGACACCGAACGGATAACGCTTGCCGTCCTCGATATCACCTATGTATCTGTTTTCGGGCTGAAACCTGTTCTTCTCCCAGTCAGGAGGAGGACAGCAGTTGCAATATTCATCATGCATTATAATGCCCCCTTAATAGTTATTTTCTGTGGCTGTACAACAACTAAGTCGTTAAGGTATGCCATGAGCTTGCCACGTCCAGGCATAAGCTGCGCTGTCTGGTTCGCTGTAAAGCGTACCGTTACCATCTTGTCTATGCTGTCCACGTCCTCAGATGTCAGCTCCTGCGAGATTACGTTTCCGTATTCGTCGGCAGCCTTCACGGTGAGCACATCGGTTGCAGTCATGACGTATCGCCACACTCTGTCTATTGTAAGCTGTATTCCACATACAGCATCTTTTCCTACGTAAATATTCATCATCGGTTCTCCAAATCTGTTACTCGACGTTCAAGATCGTCGAGCCTTGTGTTTATACCGATAAGCGCAGATAACATACTATCCACTGTACTTTTTAAAGCTAACAGGCTTTCCGTTCCAAGTACACCATATTTAACATCACCGCCACTAATACCGCCATCTTGCTGTGGGAGACCATATGCAATAAAATTTCCATTGTACAATCTGACATTGCCGTTCCATAGCATGAACTTCTCTCTGCCCTGTGCAGAAGGATCTGAATAGTAGAAGAACTCAGGATTATCATTTGAAACACCTGGAACTCCTTTTGTTCCTATTGTTACTGCATTGCCTTCCTGCACTTGTATTGCAATGGTATTAGTGCCGTCGGCTGATGTTCTGTCCTTGAAAGCAATCGATCCGATGTTTGTAACCGAACCATTATTCACTCTGTTGATAGTATAGTTACCATCTTCAACAACAACCTGCGGTTGTGATCCGGATCCTTCGGAAGTAGATTCGATTTTTACACCAGATATCTTTTGACCTGCGATTCGTTCAGCGACAACTGTTCCTTCTCGTGTTAAGGCGACGTTTACCTGAGAGAAAGGATCTGACGTTGTGGCTCTCTGTATATGTCCAAGTCCGTTCTGGTTGAATATCCAGACGTTAAGAGCTTCATCCATACTTGGCTGATCCATAACGAGGAGCTGTGCTGTCTTTCCGTTACCGCCGAATTCAAGTTTTATATAACCGCCTGTCGCTCCTGTTATAAGCTCTGTGGCGTGTTGTATTTCGCCTGAGACGATTATATACTGCTGCTGTTCACGGCTTACCGCCCTTTTAGCATCTATTATGCTTTGCACCCTCTGAGCCGTTGCAGAGCGTACTGCGTTGTTTGCTGTGCCTTTGTAATCAACTACTCCATACGCTGACACCGAGGAAGAAAGTCCACCGTCATATGTCCACGAATTAGCCATTATCGGCACTGTAAGGTTTGAGCCTGTCGTTGAGACAGTGATAATGTCACCAGATTGCAGACAGAAATTGCCATAAGGAATATCAACATCTGCTTTTCTGTAAGTTAATCCGTAGACGCAGCTGTGAATATAACTCAGTAAATTCTGCTGATTGTCTACGTTGATAATCGGACAAGTGAAGTATATACCTTCTCCTGAGCCGTAAGTGTAAGTTCCGTCAGCTCCCTGACAGATGATTCTGCCGACTGTACAATTGTTTTCCCCGACGTAAGGGACGTTTGCTCTTGTACCATCGGCTGTATAGCTCGTGTTGCTGAACCATTTCAAGATTAAATTATTATTAGCATCAAGATATGCATTCTTGCCACAGATCGCAGCAACAAAGCCGAGGACATCTCTTAGCGTATAGCCAGTGAGAGTTTCCTTTTCTACCGCTATTGCACCGATATTGCCAAGATTAGCCACAGTTCCTATGCCTATCTGACTGCATACGTCATTGCACAAGCCTTGTAAGGTCTCGGAATATGAAGCATTAGCTGTATATGTGTTTATCGTATCATGCAGCTTGTCATACGCATTAAATGAGGTATATCCCTGTCTTGTGCGTATGCTTGATTCGTCTACCTGATACTGTCCTATCGCCACCCATTCAGGCGTTGTGCCTATGCCCATGCTGTGTGAGACGCTTGCACCAGTCAGGCCAAAGCTCGGTGTCGGAATAGTGGCTGATATATATGACGATACGACCTGACCGATGGTTATATCTCCCGACCAGTCAGATGCGTAAGTCAGCATTTTGACATTGGTGATAGTATTTCCACCGATGTCAAGCTTACAGCTTATCTTTCTCGGCATCGCATTGACGTTTCCATTTACTGGTAACATACTATCACCTACCTTTCGATTATTGACACAGTGGCGTTGATAGCGTATTCAATGCCGTTGTGCCAGGAATATGATTCAACTGTGAGGTCGCCGAAGTAAGCTGATACAGTATCAGTGCTGCCTTCGGCATTGGTTATCGTAACTGTAGCGAAGTCAGTATTTATGGCAGCTCTTACTGTTGCAAGATCTGATGTGCTGAGTGCCGGAAATGTAACTTCATACTTCTTTTTTATGGCAATCAGATCACCGACGAAGTAACCGCTGTCTAAGCGTCCAGTGTTCTGAGACCACAGTTTATTTGATGAATAAATGACTGATTTCGGAGCAGGAAGAGTTGTATTACCGATTTGCAGCATTGCTCTCCCCTCCTTATCCGAGCTGTATCAGCGGTGAATTACCGCTGGACCGTGTCATTGTGTTAATGTTGTCTACAACAGTCGCTGTTATCTTTCTGCCGTCAATAAGTATCGTCGGCTGGAACATGACAGGCTGCTGTGTATTGTTGGTTATCTGTGACTGATTTATGACCTTTGTTTGTGACGTTCCAAAGTTACCGATTAACTCTGCTCCTGCTTCTCCTGCAAGGAAAAGAGAGCCTTTATTCGGGAAACCGCCTGCAGCGTGAGTTGAATCGTAGATCATGCCACCAACTCCGCCCCAGAAACCGCCCCAGCCTTTTGAGCTGCCGTCTTCGTTATGCGAAAGATCATATACCTTCTCGCCGATGCCCTGAAACGTTGAATTCCAATCCTCGGCGAATTCCTTGATTTTATCAATTGCATTTCTTATCATTTCGGTAACGTCATAGATTTTATATCCGACTTCTTCCCAGAATGCTGACCAGTTAGGAAGGTTCTCTTCAAACCATCCGCCGATTTCTTCAACCGCACTGATAAAATCATCTTTGAAACTGCCGTCCTTAAACGAATTAACAAGGTAATCCCAGTAACCGCCGAAGAACTTCTTCTTTTCTTCCCACCATTCAGGCGAGAATATCATTCCCTGTGACATATCATTGATTGAGGTGTTCAGCTCATCCATGATACTATTAAGGTCGCCTAATCCAGCAGCAGCTCCTGATATATTAGCGAGGTCTTGTGCATTTATAAGTCCCGACATCAGGCTTCCACCGTCGCCGACTTTATTTACCTCGTCGAAGGAAGCTAAAAACAGTTCCATTCCCTTAGTGCTATCACTGAGATCATTGACACTGTCTGCAAGATCGTCAACAGCTCCGGCAGCTGTTTCAGCTGTATCGCCGAGGTTGCCGAGGTCACTTGCTGCTTCTGCTGTCTTAAGCTCCTGCACATCCTTAGTAAGACTTGCTATCGCAGCTATTGCGAGTATAATGCCTGCAATGCCCAGTAAAGCTCTCAAAGCTCCACCGAGCGTCAGTATATCCATAGTCAGGAACTTGACCGCTGCGCTTGTAAGAGCTATTACCTTCGGTGCTATGATCATGATGCCGAGTGCTGCAAATGATATTTTGACAAATGCTTTTGTAGTATCTGACGCATTTTTCCAGGCTTCACCGTAAAGCCGGACCGTATGAGCAACATTTACGACTATCGGAGCTATTACCTGCAAGCCGGATGTTATTGCCGAGAGTGCCTGTCCTGCAACAGGAAGCAGTTCATTGCCTATCTCAATCTTGAGGTTCTCATAATTGAGCTTCAGCTTCCTGACTGAGTTTGCCCAGCCATCAGACGTTCTCTGGAAGTCGCCCTGTGTGTGTGAGAGCTTATCCATGACGAAGCTGTATCGAAGTAATACCTTCTCATGCTCAGACATCTGCTTAACTGTCTTGCCGAATCCTTTTTCAAGTGCATAGTTGTTGAGATTGGATTCCGTCATGACAACACCGAGTTCCTTAAGGGTTTCAGTTTCGCCAGTGAATACGGATTTCAGCTTTGTCGCCGATGCCTTATCATCCAGATTGTAGAATGATGCAACATCGCCTGTGAGCTTGGTCATTTCCACGCCCATCTTAGCAGCCTGCTCCGTCGTAAAGTTAAACTGCTTCGCCATTGTGCCATAAGTACCAATGTACCGCTTGGCCGATGTCTCAGACAAGCCGAAGTTCGCAGCCTGTTTCTTTGCCCATTCATTTACGACATTTGCACTCTGCCCGAAGGTTACGTTTGTGACGTTGGCAACCTCCTGCAGGTCTGATGCTGCCTGTATGCACTCTTTTGTGAATTTGGTTATCGCAGCAGCTGAGACGAGCTTTGCAAGCATCGACGTTAAACTGCCGATGCTGTTCTTATAGTTATTTGTGACGTTGGTAACTTCGTTTATAGAATGTGTATAGGTCGATGCACCATTGACACGAAGTATGATTTTCAGTTCTTCTACTGTCATTTTGCACCTCCTCTTACTTTTTGAAGTGCCTTCATGTAGTTTTTAGAGTTCTCCCAGTTTCCTGATCCCTTCTCACTGCTGTCAGGAGAAGCCGGAAACTGTACTTCCTTTGAAAAAGCAGAAAGCACGGCAACTCTGATCATACCTGACAGAGAGTAAATCTCGTTGTTCTTCTGTCTAATACGTGAGTCCACCGTGTTCCTTACCTCTCTCAGCGACATTTCCCAGAACTCTGACGGTAAAATGCCAACTCCGAGAGCCTTGTTATACATCAGTTCAATAACTTCTGTAATACTTCTCTCTGCTTTTCCATCGCTTTTTTTGAGGCATCATGTACCTCTTTCGTGAGTATGCCTGATACTAAGAGTATCTCATAAACGAGCTTCTGAAGCTCTTCTATTACACCGCCGTCGGTGATATAATCGTCGATAAGCTGATATACATCTTCTATCTTGTTTATATCATCGTTCTGCGATACAGCAGCATAGTAAAAATACTGTGCAAGAGTTTTAATCTCTGCAAGTTTATCTAAGCCTGTATAGAGATCAGTTCCAAGCTCCTCTTCGAGCTTGATAGCATATGCAGTGGTTATCTTTAAGTGATATTCCTTACCGCATACTGTTAATGTTTCATATGGCTTCATGTAGCTTCTCCTTATCAGATATCTGTCAGTTCTGTTTCAAGGCCTACGGTCAGCGTAAACTTGACAGCAGAGTTAACACCGACAGACTGACGGCGAAGAGAGCATTTGCCCTTCCACGTGAAGCCTTCGCCATCGGGATATTTGAGCTTCCACATCATAGTATTGCCTGCACTCTGGTATCCTCTGAGGATATTCCATGTGTCTCTGATCTGCGCTGTGGTGTCCGTTTCATCTTCGGTTGCATAAAACTCGAAGTCGAGTGTTCCAGTATCCTGAATGCCGAGAATGCTGCGCTTGTGGCTGTCTTCAAGATTTGTTACGTCTATCTGTTCAGGTGTGCCGCCCATTTCGGGGACAGTAAACAGGCCATACAGCTTTTTGTATGCTGGGTCTCCCGACTGGGGGACAGGAGCCACGCTGAGTATGGTGCCTTTTGAATTGAATTCACCCATATTATCACTCCTTAAGCACTATATGTGCTGTATTTCTCGCTGACGAACGCAGTGTATGTCAGCATATACCTCTGTCTGCCCATCAGTGCGCCATTGGAACGCTGCCAGCCGTCGCCTTGCATCAGCTCATTAACTGCTTCGGCTATTTCAACGCATCGCTGCGGTGTTTCGGCATAAATATCAATCTGATACACGAACCTCGTCAGGAAGTCTTTGTTATCGAATGCAACATCTGTCATATTCGACACCATATTGATATATATTGACGGCAGTTCAAGTTCCTTCTCGGAGCCTGACAGCTCGACAGGAGCTATTCCTTTCAGGAGATTCGCTATTTTCTTATTTAGGTCAAGCATTTCTTATAATCTCCCTTATTTCTACTCTGACAATATCAACGACCTTCTTATACATAGTTGAAAAGCCCTGTGTAAACATATGCTTCGGCTCTTGACCGCTTGTTGTAACAAACCGCTTCAACGCATCGGAATAGTACGTCCATGAATCCTTGCTGGTATGTGGCACGGTGGGGTCTCCGAGCTTGCCAGTGCCGAATTCAACGAATGCAGCATATTCCACATTCGTTTCGACGTTATACACCATCATCTGCTCATGATCCAGAAATATTTTATTTCTGAGGTTTCCTGTATCTACTGGCGTGAGCATTTTGACAGCTCCTTGCATACGAGCTGCGCCACGTCCCAGAGCCTTGTCAATACGAGGATCTCTTTCTATTCCTTGCAGTGCTGCGAGTTTATTTATCCAGGCATCAAGTCCATCGGCACGGAAACTTATTTCCATGATTCACACTTGAATACTGAATGAGATGTATACTTTCCAACTAATTCTGTAAGCTTTAAGTCAGGCTTGGTACTGCTTTCGAGCGAAGCCATGAAACCTTCCTTAAAATGATATCCGTTCGGTACTGTCAGAGTTACCGTTTTCTGCTTTGAGGTTGTTCCGTTTTCGGTCTTTTCCTCTACCTTTGTTTCAACGATGCAGTTGAACCGTCCTATAAGGTCAATCTTTTTCTCCGTGCCGACGTAATCGGAAGGAGCATCGACCATCTTAAAAATGAATACAGGACGCTGTTTATTCCTCGATAGTCTCACTATGGATTACACCTACCTTTCGAGGATAGTTCTGAAGCTGTCGTTTGATATCCTCTGGAATGTCGGTGCAGAAGCTCTGAGAGATACCGCCTTCGGTTCTTGCTGTCTCTCCTTCGTTGCCGAGCCTGTTGTAATAGATTACAGCAAGCTTTATCACGATGCTTTCTGCACCTTTTGGAATACTATCTCTGCCGATGTAGTCGAGCACAGCGTCCTCCGCCATGCTCAGACACACTTCGGCAGTTTCTTCTGAACATTCACAGGGATTGCCTAACAGTACTAAGAGCTTGTCAAGTGCTGTCATGATCCTACTACGGCAGCTACAGTGCCACCGCTTACGCACTTGCCGTTGACCTTAACTGCAACAGCGATATACTTGCCGTCGGCGGTAGTAACAACGCCATTCGCAGGAAATGCGGTCCAGCTTGAAACATCGTCGCCGACATCGATAGCAGCTGCAGCAGTAGCAGCAGAAGCATAGTCGCCTTTGTAAACAAGCGTACCGCCTGCGGTATTGCCTGTAACCTTGACCTTAGATGTTGTTGAGCTTGAGCCTGCGGTTGCTGTAAGCTTCAGACTGCCAGTATTACCATATACGACGGAAATCATGTTCTTTTTCTTGCTAAGCACAAACGCATCGAAGTAAACACGTCCTTCAGCAAGCTGACCGCTGATTCCAGGAGGATCCTGATGTATTTTATACTCTGCAAGCTTGATAGGTGATACTGTAGCAGCCTTGTGAGTAATCTCGAAAAGGCAACCTGCAGGAAGTCTTGAAGACGCTACCTTAACGATAGCAACTCCATCTACCTCACCTACCTGTCCAGATATAAGCATCTTCTGTGACAGATCTCCTGCCTTAATGAAGCTTTCATCCTTCTTCAGCTCCTTGAGGAACTTAGGAGATACGTTTGCAACTCTGCCCTCGGAAGGAACGTCAGCTTCGTCGATTGCTTCGTTCGCATCAAGGAACAGGCTATAAGCAGTTGTAGCACTTACACCTACTGTATCAAAAAATACGTGCTCTGCTCCTTCTGCGATCTTGGTGAATCTGTACTTATCGATCATGGGCTTAATTACCTGATCAACCTGTCTACGGAGTGCTTTTCCGGCATCTCTTACACCCTCAGGTGTGTCGATGCGGTTGCCCTTATCGATTGTAAATGTAAACGACTTATCCTGTGTAAGGATCATCTCCTGAGTGTCGTCGGGAAGCTCCTCAGGTGTGCCGTATCTATTGGAGCCAGAACGATTATAGTCGTTCATCTCAACCGTGTCAAAGCTATATACTTTTACGGACTTAGCTCCAGTGAACTCGTAGTCCTTATTGATTGATGCTTCTGATAAAGCACCATTCATCATGACTTCATCCACTTTACTGGAATACTTTTCAGCGAGATTAACTGCCATTTATATAACCTCTTTTCTTTACTGACCGAATCCCTCAAAGAAAGGATCCGTCTTTGTGTTATTTCCACCGCTGTAAGCAGGCGGATCTGATGATTTAAGTCGTGCATCGACCGCAGCTGTCAGAGCTTCAGTCCATGCTGTTTTGATTGCTTCTATGGATGCCTTGCTTGTTTCTGCCGACGTAAGGTCAATGCAGTCAATGAGCTTTGCAGGAAGTTTATTCTCTTCAAGGATGTTCAACGCTTCGAAGCGTAACTCCTTCTTCTGAATCGCCGTTTCTCTGGCTGTGAGTTCCTCTTCTCGTTTCTGGGCTGCGTATTTCGCCTTTTCCTCGGCATTCATCTTAGCAAGTTTTGCAGCTTCTTCCTTTTCAGCAGCAAACTTTTTCTGCTGTCGCTCTAACCTCTCGGCGACGATACGGTCAACGTCAGCCTGGGAGAACGTCTTGTCAGAGGCAGGAGCAGGATTGTTTTCTGCTGGCTTCGGTTCTGTTCCCTGTGGTGCTGTTGGTTCCTGAACACCTGCTGTGCCTGTTGGCTCAGTTCCTTCAGGATCCTCAGCAAAAAACTGCATCGGGATTTTAAGCATTGTGTTTGTGTCCATAGTAAACCTCCATTTAACGTCAGAGTAGACGAATCCGTTTTATGCCCGTCGGCTTGGCACCAGCTGAGTGAATCGAACACCCGTCCTCGGTTTTGGAGACCGCCATAATTCCACTATACTAAGCTGATATGTAGCTGCGCTCTGGCAGCTGTGCAGTGAGCTATTGTCACATGAATAAAAAAGAGCGTGATTGAACTTAATCAACCACGCTCGGCTCTTATATCTCAACGCTTAGAGATACGGTCTATTCAATTATTCTGTCATGAAAGTGTCTGTATTTTGCTACTCGCCATACACCGTTATCATAATACATTCGGTAAAAAGCAAGCTCATCAGCCTGAAACCAAACTGATTCTTTATTTGTATCTGGTTTTTCGTGCTCAATCTGAGCCTTTAATCTGTTAATAACAGCATCACTTATCAGCTCACTCATTTTACTTCACTCCGCACTTCTCGTATTATCTTAATCCGCTCTTTACCTGGTATCAGCTCGACACGATCGCCCTTTTCAAGAATCTGACGTATCCTCTCGACCTGCTCCTGTGTCAGCAGATATTTATCGTCTCTCATTGCCATGCTTTACTCCTTATGTTTCCGACACGAATGTCGGGGACTTTGCGACCGACAATAATGTCGGTTACAGTATTTTCCAATCGTCTGCCAGCATATCAGCCTGAGAAGCTAACCATCCAAGCTGAACACCAGAAGTGCCTACAAATGCGATTGCTCTGTTTCCTATTGCATCATGTGCAGCATTTACCGTTTCCTCTGCAGCATTAACATAGCTGATACATGAAGCAATCTCAATATACTGATTCTTTCCGTTCCAGCCCTCACGAGCTGCCTTGTGACCGCTTTTTATAGCTTCAAGTGCCTGTCCGAAATTCATATTACTTCACCACGCTTTCAGGAACGACAACGTTCTCGAACTTCTTGTATGCATCAAGGTACCATTCGTGCTTGTCGCCGTTGTAGGTCAGTTCGTAGTACATACCGTCGGGAAGAGTGCTTGCAAGCAGATACTTCCAGTTCTGCAGCGCCTTGACCTTCCATACTGTGTATACCTCGAACTCTGGTGTCGGGTCTGACTTGTCGAGATGTGCTGCGATATAACCTCTGACAATCTGTAATGCTTTTTCATCCATGATCATTTACCTCTTTTCGGAATTTTAACGTCTGTATAGCCACTGTCTGCGCCCTGTGGAGCTGGTATCTCTACTGGGACAGATTTACCAGGCTGTGCTTTCGGTGGCTTCTGTGGGCTTTTCTCGCCCTCTGTGGGCTTGATATACTTGTCGTACCACTCGTCATATGTCATGCTTGCAGGTACTTTGATGTTCTTGCCGTCCTTGTCCTTTGCAATGCGGATATCAGGCATTCCGTCCTCAAAGTAAGCTATCGTCGTACTTCGACAATTCGGATGCATTGCCGGAAGGTTTGTGCCAGCCTTTGCATCCTTTGTCTCGAAGATCTTACCGTCCAACTTCTGACAAATGGGAGAAGTCCTTGAATCAAGCGTCGCAACGTACTTGTAGCGATCAATGTCAAGCTCCTCATACGATGCCAGCTCCGCTTGATTGCAGGAGTACGTTGTTTCGGTTCGTATCAGACGGACACTGTTGTTCATCGATTCACCGAAACGTTCGGAGAGCCGTCGTGAAGTCTTGAATATGCTTTCACCTGACATTGCAGCAGTTGTCAGAAGCTGCTGCACGTCCTCGGATAGCTTGCTTGTATTCCACCATATTCGCTGAGAGTAGTTCTTACCACTCCACTGATCGTTGACGATCTGATCTATCAGCCTTGTATTGACTGCCGAAAAGGCAGGCTGTTCACCGATGCCCTGTGCTATATCAAAGATGGTGTGATAATACGCTTCCGGAATGATGTTCCTCAGAAAGTCCGTTGTATCGTTCAGTGTTACACCGTACAGCTCCTGCATTTTTTTCTGTGTTCTCGCCAGAAGAGCGTTCAGACGCTTCATGCGGTACTCGTATGCAAGGCTGTCATCGTCGCCGATGTGACGGAGAATCTTTGCTATTTCCGACTGCACATAAGTACAGGTCTTATTATAAGCCCTGTTTATTATCTTGGCCTTCTTGATAGCTGATATCTGATATCCGTCCATGCGACGATTCGCCCTATCTATCCAGTACTGCTCATTCCGTGTCATTGTCGTTTACCGACTTTGAAGCCATGACGAACTCTGCATCCATAGCAGCCTGTTTCTCTTCCGTCGCCTTCTGGACTTCCTTTTCAGGATCCTCGACAAATGGAAGCTGAGCGACAAGTGTTTCGTTACTGCATATGCCTGAGAGATTTCCTATTACCTGAGCCAGCTCCACGAGGTTCTTCGGGAGATTTCTTGTAATGGTGATAGTTACTTTGGAAACATCAACAGGAGTTTTTCCTTTGATAGCAAGTATCGCCGAGAATAGCTTAATGCGATATCTCAGCCCTTCCTTGATGTAGCGTTCCTTCTTTTTCATGAGCTGCAGCAGTCCCCATAATTTAAACTGCATTGCAATACCTGAGACATTTGAAGCAAAGTGCTCGTCAGTCAGGTCAGGAATGTAAGAAAACTTGTGGATATCTTTTGCAATTGATTCTGAAAGGAGCTGGTCGCCCTGTTGATCCGACTGCCTTGTCAGGAAGGAAAGCTCTCCGTCAGGAGTAAGCTCAACAACACCGTTCTCCTTAATGCTTCTTACTGTTTCGGCCTTTTCGTCCGAAGTGTCACCGAGCGTCTGACCTTTGAGCACCATAAGCGAATTGACGAACGCTTCTTTGTCGTCGATGCGGTTTGACTGCTGTTTGTTGTAACCGTCTATCAGGCTGATGAGCTGCTCGAAGTCGCCCTGAAGAAATCTATTATTATAGATTTCTATAAGCGTTACCATGCCGAAGGGATTGCTTTCTGTAGTAACTTCTCCGTTTAAAGCATAGTCAGCAGTAACACTGAATCGAATATACTGCTTGTCTGTGCTGACTTCCACTTTATAGCCGTTAACCTGCTGTGTCGTTGTATCTCTGGTCTCACGATAGTAAACGCCTGCGACAGGCTGTAATTCTACCGTATTGTTGTATATAACGAAGCCCTGAGACGGATGTATGCTTGCCGTCTTTGGTGTCGGTGATTCGTCGGAGGACATATACACAAGCTCGTAAGCAACGCCATAGATTGACTGATCTTCTGCGTTGTCGCTGTCCTGCACGTCAACCTCTGCTGCCTTGAACCATTCGAGCAGGTCAGTGAGGTCGTTTTCCTCAGACTGATATGAAACTGGTTCGCCGATTAGGAAGCCGGAGCCGATGTCCGTTATATACTTTGCGTAATTGCAGACAACGTTGTTGCATGGATCATTCTTTCGCTTCGGCTTTCGGAGCAGGATGTCATGTTTTCCCTTGTAATAGCTTTCAAGTTTCTCGTATCGCTCATTCAGTGCAGTTCTATGCAGTCTTATATACTCGCATATTCTTTCCGTTGTGAGTTCTTCTGTTGTATTCAGCAGAAACATTTTATCATCCTCTCAGTTTTGATGTGCCGACCTTTGCAGTTGCAAGATGCGTATAACAGAAATACCGAACGGCATCCATTGCATGGTCATTTTCCTTGATTACTTCATCCTCTGTCATTCCAGGCTTATAAGGTTTCCACGAATACACACCGAATTCCTGTATAGTGTTAACACAACACGGTCGGAATAATATCATTCCCTTGTTTAGAAATGTCGCCGTTGTGCGTATGCCATCAAGAACTGCGTTATTTGCATGAAGGACTACAATACCACGCTTGCGGAGAGCTGCTATAAATGATGCTGCCGAAGGGTCGACGATCATGCCACTGATATGAATACCTTCAAGGAAGTTAATCAGATCATCACAGTACTGTTCGTCGGTCTTCTGCTTTACCTCTGACCGTCCACTGTAATAGTATTCCTTCTCGCAGATCCAGCGTCCGTCCACTATCTTGTGCCATAGCAAGAAGACCGTTGCATTCTGCGTACCATAGTCGCATGAAACGTAATATACAGGCTTGAATTCAAACTCAGCATCAGTGACGTGCTTTTTAGCATCGAAAATGTTGCTGTATACAACGCCCTGTGCAAGCACCCACTTACCACGAATGAAGCGTTCATAGAACACGCCTGTGTATTCCTTCTTTAAATTCTCAATATAATCTCTCGGAAGAGTAGTATTATCATCTATCAGGAATGATAAATCAAGGAATGATAATTCGTCCTGCCTGTCAATGTATTCCGTCTTAAGCCAGTGCAAAGGACTATCAGGGTTTGTCGTTGCTATTAGCTTTGCACCTGGAACACGAAGACGAGAAAGCAGCATTGCAAAGAAGTCTTGTGGGAACTGCGTCAGCTCGTCGCAGTATGCACCTTGAAGCGTCAGTCCTCTGATCTTGGATTCAGATCGAGCGTCGTTTGCTCCTTCAAGGAGTATTTCTCTTTTAAACAAGTATCCTTCTTTACTGGATATGCTGAATTGAAAGTTCTTCTCTCCGACAAGCTCTTGCAGGAGAATCAAACAGTTACGTTTCAGAGTAGTCAGTGACTTTGCACACATCATGTATAGCTTGTCCTCTGGCATACTGCTTACCCAGAACGCCCACAATACAAGCGATATCCATGTTTTACCACTTGAAACGCTTCCTTCAAGAAGATTAATTCGTTCCAGGCGATTCGTCCGCCACAGTTCCATCAGGTGGCGTTGCTTCGGAGTATATATCATCTTCTTTCAGTCCTTCTATCAATTCAGCAAGCTTTCCATTCTTGCCTTCATCGGAAACAGTCAGCAGCTCGGCCTTTGCCTTGATAAGAGCTGTCTGAGCCTTAAGCATCTGCTTTTCTTCTCGGCTCTTATTAGCTGAAAGGAGCTGGACGAGTAAGTCCATAGCCTTGCCCCAGTTCTTGCCTTTCGGGTCTGCCAGGTTAGCGACCAGTCCTTGTATAACAGCTTCCTCGCCTGTGAATTCCTTGCCGTGCTTATCCTTGAACGTACCGTCAAGGACTTCCTGAGCCATTCTTCTGAGGTCTGCTTTACGCTTTCGAGCTTTGCCGGAAGCCTTGCCACCCTTCGACTGTTCTTCGACTGTTAGAGGATGTGCAGCAGGTTTCAAATTCTGCTCGTTAGCCATCACCGACCTCCTTCCTTTTAATTCAGTTTGACAGCTTTCTGCCCTGTGAACTTTTCCCATCGGTCAATGGCAGCGTCTACATACTTCGGGTCCAGCTCCATGCAGTATGCTTTGCGTCCGTTCTGTTCGCAGGCTATTATTGTCGTGCCGGATCCGTTGAAAAGGTCGAGAACGATGTCACCGCCTTTGGTATTGTTTTGAATTTGGTAATCAAATAAGCCTACAGGCTTCATTGTGGGATGTATATCTGACTTATTAGGCTTGTTGAAGTCGATAACAGTTGTCTGCTTTCGGTCGCTTGCCCAGAGGTGACTTGCGCCGTCCTTCCATCCGTACAAGCAAGGCTCGTGTTTCCACTGATAGTCCTGCCGACCGAGAACCATACTGTTTTTATTCCATATCAACACTTCACGGACTTGCCATCCTATGTCGTGACAAGCTCCTCGGAAGTTATAACCTTCTGAATCAGAATGCCAGATATAATATACAGCTCCTGCCTTCATAACCTCGTTGGCTGCGGAAAATGCCGAACAGAGGAACTGCCTGAAAGCTGTATCTTCCATGTTGTCATTTTTGATTTTCAGCTTATCTTTTGTTTTGCCTTCGTATGTTAAATTATACGGAGGATCTGTAAGCAGCATATCAACAAGCTCACCGTTTGTAAGGACTTTGACCTGCTCTGCGTCGGTGCTGTCTCCACACATAAGCCTGTGTCGTCCGAGCTGGTATATATCGCCGAGCTTTGACTTTGGCTCTTCGGGAAGCTCCTCATTGTAATCATCCTCAATAACTTCTGAGGAATCGTCGCTGAACATCTCAAACTCAAATCCGAACTCAGTCATATCAATATCATTGATGCTGCCGAGTTCTATGTTCAGGAGTTCCAGGTCAAAGCCTGTGTCCATCGTCAGCTTATTATGTACGAGCATATAAGCCTTGCGTTGCTCATCGGTAAGACTGTCGAGCCTGATAACAGGGATTTCAGTATAGCCTAACTCTTTAGCAGCAATCAGGCGACCGTGTCCCTCGATGATCTCGTTATCGTTCCAGACAGCGACAGGATCGTTGAAGCCGAACTCCTGAATGGATGTCTTGATCTGCTGTATCTGCTCCGCAGGATGCAGTTTTGCATTCCTTTCGTAAGCCTTCAGATCTCCGATAGGTAAATATTCAATTGTAAGTTTCTCCATTGTTTTGCATTCCTTAGTAAGACGTAGTAGTATAATGGTTAGTGTGATATAAGCAAAAACCGCCACAGATGGCTAACTGTGACGGAATACTGCTGCAAGGAGGTAAAAAACGTACTTGTGTATGGCAAGCACTGAAATGGCGATGCGAATATAAGCCCGATTCAAGCACCGCCAGTGCTTGTATGGTTGCAGAGACTGGAATTGCACCAGTGATTTCAAGGTTATGAGCCTTGCGAGATAGCTACTTCTCCACTCTGCCAAAAAGTTTATGGGGAGCGTATCAACTCCCCATTATGAAAGGAGCATTTAATGAAAAATCAGTATTTGTGTAGAACAAAAGAAAGGAGACATTTCAGGGTTTCTCCCTATTAAAATTATACTATATATAGCCAAAAATAACAATTAGCTAAATAGCAGATTTTACACAGTTGAATTGTAGCAATTGCGTGAAAAGTCTGTTGAAAAGTCCTCATTCAGCCATTCCTGAATACATTTCTCGCAGCCGTCGTGAACGTACTTGTAGCAGCGAAGTATCTTAGTCTCTCTTGATATGCCTGCCACTGCCTGAAGCGGACACACTCCTGTGTTGTTTGCCATGTTCACCATCATATCATAAGTGCAGGTCTGTAAGATCTTATCACGATTCTTCATAATCATCACCCTCCACATCCAGGCCGAGTTCAAGTCTGTACTCAACGATCTTAGCATACGGCTCATAAGTAATTGATACAGCAACGCCTATAGCCATGATCAGAGCACCGACAACCATACCGATACAGAACATTCCCATTACTTCTCACCTCCGTTCAGGATCTCGTTTGCCATCAGCTCATGCAGGCAAGTCGAGCAGTATATACCTATATTCTCTCCGTCCTTGAATACGTCCATAAGCATACAATCCCAGTTCCTTGCTGCTATTGTATTACCGTTGTATTTTTCAAGACAGCCCTTGCAGCAGGTCTGTCCGTTTCCGTTCCTGTGTTTGGTTTCAATAGTCATTAGTATTCTCCTTTCAGGATCATGTCCTCGGCTAATTCACACATTTTGCTTAACAGCGTATCAATGCATTTTGAAGCACATTCAGAAGTAAAAGCATACTTGCAGTAATAACAAGGGATTCCGACATCTTCATATAAATCAACGGCTGTTTTCATCGCTTGCCCTCCTGTTCCATGCTTCGGCAGCTCTGGCTTTCAGCTCTTCAGCTGTTGTTGCCCACTCAGGCAGTTCACCATCATACCTGATGTAGGATAATACTCTCCCACCCACTGCACCACCTCTGCCGAAACATTTAGGACAACGCACCGAATATGTATCATAGTAAACTATATCGTCTAAGCCTGTATATCCTGCTCTTTTTCTCTTGCGGTCTATTTTCAGCTTGCTGTAACCGCAGAACGGACAAGGTTTAAGGTCTGGCACCGTCTTCAACTCCCTCCATAAAGTCAGCAAAGTCACTCATGCAATCCTCGCACAGGATTGTATTGTCTCCGTCACTGAGCAGCCCTGATGCAGTTCTTTCAAGATTTGTTAATGACCATGCTCCTACTCGATCATGCCGGAGCAGGTATGCATCGTCCAGTCCTGACAGTTCACAGCTGCAGCGATCACATTTTAATGATAATGCCATTATGTATCACCGTCCATTCTCGCACCACACTCGCTGCAATAATTGCCCTTGCAAGGTACATACTTACTGCAGGCAGAGCAGATATATCCTACTCTGCCACCGCCGAAGCCATCATCAAAGAGCTTCTGGTCACTCCATGTTCCATGACGGATATCTGTGTCAGGCAGTTCTTCAATAGCATTCAGAGCAGCCGTTATACCTGCATCATATCCTTTGCTCCATTCGTCGGAAGCGTCGCAGCCACCGAGATTATGAATTGCTTCACACGCTTTTTGTTTGTCCATCTTTCTCCTCCTCCCAGTTTGCAACAGAACAGTCTAAACCTTTGACGTACTCGTCTGTTAAAGCCTTAAATAGACAATCTAATGCTTTTTCAAGATGTTCTTTGTTGTCATCTTCATACAGCGGATATTCGCCGTAGTCTCCGTTATCGCTGAAGCTCGGTGTGACTGCTATCAGCTTATCGCCTTTGATACTAACGGACTCGATGTGAGCCATATTAATAAGCTTTCCACTCTGAGATTTAATTATAAACATACCTTACTCCTTCCCGACGATTTCCGTTATCTTATCATACAGCTCGTTCGCATTGTTGGTCTGCTCATAGTGAGCGAAGAATGCAGCTCTCAGTACAGGCTGGACCTTACGAAGCAGTTCATCATATCCCTTGTTTTTGGCTTCAAGGAAACCGCAGGTATATACCATGTTATTATAGTCCGTGCCGACCTCTTCAAGTTTCTCAGTCAGTCGGTGTATTTCTCCATCAAGTCTGTTTTTATCGGCTATGAGCTGAGATATCATTGCAGATATCTCAGTCTCAGAATACCATTTTCCATTGATAAGCATTATTCGTATTCAACCTCCTCCGAAGAATGTCTCTGTATTGTTGATCTCAGGTAATCGTTCTCACGCTGAAGCCTTGCGTTCTCCTGCTTCAGACCGCAGGCTGTTTTCATAGCTTCCTCGAAGCCTGTTGTATATCCCTGTCGGAACGCCTGCTCCACCTCATCATTGACCTTTGACATTATCCTGTTTGCGGATGCATCGATCTGAGCTTCACAGTTCGGACAAGCCTGTCGGCCTTCTGGGATAACATTACCGCAGATAACGCAGAGGTTATCAGCTGTCTTTACTTGCATTGTCTTCTTCCTCCTTCATGCGTTCTAACTGCCTGTTGATTTTATCGTTCATAATGCTGTCAATGTAATCCTCACCGATGATCATACGGAGCTGCAAAGCAACCACAAGAACGTCGGCAAGCTCTTCTTCCATCTGCTTAATAGCTTCTGTATTGCCACGGCGGAGCTTATTTCTGGCAACCGTAAACTCCGCAGATTCCTCGACAAGCATATCAGCCTGATTCGAGAAGCCGTAATGCATAGCCAGCTGTCTCAGTTTTTCATCCATTGTTTTCTTCTCCTTTCAGGATAGTAACTCCTCCGACAGAGTAACCTTCACGTATGCGATCCTGCATTATCTTGCAGACCTCAATATACTGGTCATACTCTGCCTTAAGTTTCTTGTAGGTATTATATACCGATACCTTGTAATCGTGTCCCTGTTCCTTTGTAATCTTGCCTGCCTGGTATGTCGCATATACTCCCATGAGCATATAATAAAGCATCGTCTCCGGCGGGTTCAGATCCTTCGGGCAAGGCTTGCCACGAGCTGCATCATGCTCTATCTTCTGTAACAATTCTGACTGCATCCTCAACACTCCTTGCTATGCCTGCATTGCAGCCGTAACGGCTCTGCATCTGTTCAATGAAGTTAAGCTGTTCATCGCTTGCAACGCCAAGCTCAGTCTTTACCTCTATGAATGTGATCCTGCCGTCCTTAATGGCTGACAGATCACATCTACCTTTGACAGCTCCTGTTGTGAAGTACGGTATCTTGTCGAGCTGGACCCGAAGCTCTGACGGAGCTGAATGCTTGAGCTTGTCCATGAGCTTCTTCGGTATCAAATAACCAGCTCCGACATTGATTCTCTCAGTGTAGTATCCAAGCTCTGACAGCTTTAATCGGATAGCTGACTGTATATCGTGCTCGGTCATACTCCTATAATCCTCCTCATATTGTCATATTTGTGCGGTACAGCTATATCATGCAGCACTGCGAAGCGTACAGCCCACTGTATCTTATATCCTCTGGCCTTCCTGATACGTTCGACATCAGACCACGATTCTGCGGTTAAGTCGCTGTATTTTGTATTCTTGATATCTTCCTGACGTTGCATCTCGACAAGATCAATCTCCACGACCGCTTTATCCTTACGCTGTATCTCTTTGACGGCAGCATAACCGCAGTACGGACACTTTTGTTTTGTCGGAGGATATACGGAAAAGCACATCGGACATTCCCTTATTTTTACCATATTAGCCTGTTTTGCCTTGCTTTCAAGCGACCACTCCCGATCATCATCTGGAAGGCCGTGCAGATAGCAGTTGCCGACATGGTCTATAATAATTGCTGTTTTATCGGGCATATATCGCATTGAACGCATCGACTGCTGTATGTATAGCGTCAAACTCTGTGTCGGCCGAAGGAGAACCGTGCATTCACAGTCGGGAACGTCTAAGCCCTCGCCGAACAGTTCGCAGTTTGTCAATACCATTATTTTGCTGTCTCGGAAGTCCTGCATGATCCTTGCTCTGAGTTCCTTCGGTGTATTTCCGCTGAGTGACGCTGCTGTATATCCTGCCTGTCGGAACTGCTCTGCTGTTTCCTCTGCAGCTTCCACCGATGCACAGTAAGCAATGGTTTTCTTATTCTTAGCCAGGCGTTCCCACTGTTTTACTGTTTCTCCGTATATCTCGGAGTTTTGCATTAATTCAGCTACCTCGTCAGCTTTATAATCACCTGCTTTGATATGCAGTCCCGAAGTATCGGCAAGTTTGACTGAGTAATACTTGTACGGCGACAGATAATTGTTATCAATGAGCCACTTAGTTGACACTGACGTTATCAGCTTGTCGTATATCTCGCCCAGACCGCCCCTGTTGAGCCTGATAGGCGTTGCTGTGAAGCCGAGCCTTAGAGCGTCAGGGAATGCTTCATAGATTTTCTTGTAGGTATTTGCGGTGCTGTGGTGAGCTTCATCGGTAATAATGATCTTCGGCTCTGGTATCTGTCCGAGCCGTCGGCTGACTGTCTGTACCATGCTGACGGAGCATAATTCCATATCAACGCCCTGAGCCGTGAATGTATTTGTGATCTGCTCACACAGCTCTTTACGATGGACGAGAAACAGCACTCTGTTACCCTTGTCCGTCGCTGACCGTGCAATCTCTGCCTGAATGACTGACTTACCGCCACCGCAGCCGAGAACAGAAACAATCGACCTGCAGCCATGCAGGATAGCAAATCGAATCTTGCCTATAAGTTCAGCTTGATATTCGCGTAGTTTAATAGTACCACCTTCTTTCATGTTTGAATTTGTTTTCCTATTTCTGCAACAACATCAACTGTCACTCCGTTGCCTGCCTGTTTGTACAGCTGACTGTCTGAATTTACAAATGTAGCCTTTAAAAAATAATCATCTGTCCATCCCTGTAAGCGGAAACATTCAAGCGGTGTCAGCTTGCGTATAGCTATGTAGCAGTTATATTTTTCGTACCATACCGCATACACTGTGGTGCTTTCATTCAGCTTTACAAATATTCCCTGATTGCATCCACAGTCCAGTGTCTGAGCGACTTGATTTCCCACACGGCCCCTTCTTGTCTTGCTCTCAGGCATGGATAAGTTTATGCTGTCTCCCTCATGTGCTATTGCATAGCCTTGCTTAGTGGCTTCTTTGACTTTCAAAGCCACTCCGTGACGGTCCTGTGCCGTCAGCGTGAATGCTTCGTCACCGTTCTCCTTGAACCGTCTGCCGTTTTGCCTTTTCTCTGCTCGGTCAGGTGTGAGAACAGGAATTGCAACCGCTGTTCCTGTTTGTGCGAATTTAGCACAGCCTTTGTTATATCTTGCGGTTAGTGTATTTGATATTTCTCGTTCCTGTCCGTTCACGTTAAAATCAATGCCAAACTGTACAGGGATATGTGGTTCTCTGCCACCACCGTCCATCTTGTTAAGGCAAGGTGCAACACCGTCAGGGGAATATGTGCGGTACTGATTCAGATTGTCTCTTCCTGGTCTGTTCCTCTGTCCTATCTGGACTACTTCAACACTATCTTCTCCGTCTGCTCCTTTGAGAGGAAATATTTGCTTTCGACCTCTGCTTCTAAGATGTCCGACAGTGTACACTCGCTCCCTGTTTTGCGGAACTCCGAAATTCTTTGTGTTAAAAATTTCCCACTCTGCATCATACCCCAGTTCGTCCAGTTCAAGGAGTATAACAAGGAAGTCAAATCCTCTGTTGCTTGATAACATTCCCTTAACATTTTCGTAGATAAGCCATTCAGGTCTATCTTCTTCTTTGAGTTCCCCAAGTACCCGAAATACTTCTCGAACGAGGGAGCTTCTGTCCCCGTCAAGTCCTTTTCGCTGTCCTGCGATGGAGAAGTCCTGACAAGGTGCGCCGAAGCATCAACAGTCTGCCCGGGGTACGTTGTCAGCGGTGATAAGTCGAACATCAGCTGAATACCACTCTCCATTTCTGTATTCCTCCTTTAAGATTTCTTTCTGTCTTGCCTTTAAGTCCATGCCTGCAAGTCGGGACCGTTGCTCATCTGTGATCAGATGCATTGAGGTGTAGCTTGCAGTTGCGAACTTGTCCCACTCGCAGAATCCAACACATTCATGCCCTGCAAGTTCCATTCCTCTGCGGAATCCTCCCACTCCGGCAAATAAGTCAAGAAAATCCATACTTTTTATCTCCTTTTCCACGTTTCCCACGCAGTCCCACATATAAGTGGGCTTGTCATTTTTGCGAATTATAGCCGTTTCCGTTGCAAAGCCCCACCGTCCCACCTATTTCGCACATTCTCTCATGCGTGAGAAAATATATATAATTTCATTGAATAATATATTGTATATATTATTTTGGTGTATATCTGGGGGAAAGGTGGGACTTTTCAAAACAAGGGACACAAACCGCTATATTGCGGTTTTTTACCGTCCCACCTTGTGTGGGTAATTTTGTGGGATTATAAGTAATCAATGTCTGTATCGTAGTCAGTGGTGGCTTCAGCAAGCTCCATAACAATATATCTCGCTCTGTGTCCGTCCACTGATGTTTTCTTTGAACTCTTACCGTCTTTATCAGGCTCAATCAAATAGTTCGATCGCAGCCAGGATATAACAGCTCTTTCATCGAATCCGTTATCGGTAAGTGCCTTCCTGAATACCGTTGATATAATGTAAGCCTTGTTTTCAGCTTCGTCAACCTTGCCCCAGAATTCACCGGTATTGTCCGATGTCTGGAACCGGCTGCCGTTGATCGCTACCCAGTCACACAGGAAGTTGTAAGCTCTCTGTCCTGCTGATACTTCGGACTTGTCCTTCAGGAATCCTGTTATATCATCGACCGTCAGGACCTGTCCTGTCTTAAATATATATTTATCTGCCAGCTCGTCAGCTACCAGGAGCATTGCCGCTGCCATTGCCTGCTTCTCTGTTGAGTCGCCACTTGACAGCTTCTTGAACAGCTCTCTGTATCTGACTGCTGCATCTGCAATAACATCATCGGTCAGAGCTTGTATGAACTCTCTGCCTGCGAAGCCGTAGTTCTGCTTGATGATCGCTGACGTTGTGAAGCCGTCCTTGATCACGCTCTCGGAAGCTCTGCACTCGATATCTATAACTCTGTTGACTGCGCCAGCTCCTGCCGACGCTTGAACGATTGGTGATTCTCCTGTTGTGAGAATGCATAAGCTCCATGTTGGTACTGTATCTATGCCGCCTGCTCTGTTGCCTCGGCCTCGGCCTACTCCCTGCGCCAGCTGATAAACATCGAACTTGCTGTGTCCGTGTGAATCCTTGCTGAGCTGCAGCTCGTCAATGCATAGCGGTATGTTGTTCAGGAAGGCCGCTGTGCGCTCGCAGGAGACCTGTGTACTGTTGAACGTCTGAATGTATTGACCTATGTCGGGATTGCCCCACACGCTTGCTGCAAGCATCAGAGCGACGGTTTTACCTGTTCCTGATTCCACTCCCCAGAGATGCACGAAGAACGGAAGGCATCCGAGCTTGTTAAGCATCGGACTTGCAAATGCAGCCGCCAGCATTATATGCGCTGTGAGCGAATCCCTGCGGCATTTTTCGGCCTCTGAAAGCCAGGTAGTATAATTACCGCTCTCAGATATAGCACCGTAAATATTGCGGTAGTTTGCGTCTCCGTCGAAAATAAGATCATCAACGTAAGGCGAGAACTGAGATCCATCTCCAATGTAGCCGAGCCTTCCGACCGACTCCGTTTCCTCTATGAGATCTGGATTCAGTGTCTCGATGTCGCATAAGTACTCGGAGAGGAGCTTCGCCGACTTCGACGTTACGGAAACGCCGACAGCTGAGAACTGTATGATCTTGGAGCTGTCGAACAGATCACGCTTACTCGCTATAAACTCACGCCAGCGTCCGCCCTTTGAGAATGATATTTTCAGTTTTTCCTCGTTTGTATCAATATTTACTAAGCGCTCTACCGGCATGATCGGATGCAGACAAGCGAATTCATCACGCTCTCTGGTTACCTTTGAGACTCCTGAGCTGTCGCAGTGCCACTCGCCGCATTCCAGCTCGATCGGCTGCCCTGGGAAATCCGAAGGATTCAGCAGCGTCAGCGATGGTTCGTTGACTCGCCGCAGACCGTTCTCGTAAGCCTTGTACATCTTCTTGAATGCTCTGCATCCGCATCGTGCTGCTTCTATGCTTATGCGTTCCAGAGCTCGCTGTCTCAGGAACGCTGTAGGCTGGTTGAATACTTCCTTATACGGCTCCTCGGTGTCGGTGAAGTCCGTCAGGTTGTAATGGTACCGCCATTCAAGGCCGTTCATATCTTCGGGATCTATGCCGCCGTCCTTGGCCATATCAAGGCACCTTGTGAATAGTTCCAGCTGCCCCGACTGCTTGGCAGCATTCCGGAGTGCTGTCAGGTTCTCTGTCAGTGCTTCCTGTGTGCCGCTGCTGTATGCAATGTCTCTGAGGATATCTATTATTGCATCTGCCTTGGCTTTCTGTCCTTCCCTGCTGTAGCAAGCCTGAGCCTGCTCGTGTGTTAATGTATAAATACTATCACCTTCTTTCAGTTATTTTTTCCTGAAAGATTAGAAAGGTACATCTCCGTCGCTGAGAATCTCCTCGAAGTCGCTGAGATTACTGTATGCCATGCTGTCTGTGTTGGCTGTAGCAGGTTCCTGTGACGGAGCAGGAGCTGCGCCCTTACCCATGATGTTGATGTATTCGCAGTTCAGTGTCTTGTATGTCTTGCCGTTGTAGTCGTTTGTCTCGATCTTGCCGACGCACATTACTGTGTCGCCCTTCTTGATGTTGGCTGCGTATCTCGCCAGATCGTGCCAGGCGATGCAGTTAGTCCAGATTGCTTCTCCACGCTCGTTCTGGTTCTGTGACGGCTTTGTGCCGACCTTCACGCTCCACCTGGTATATGTCTTACCGTTCTGTGATGTCTTCATTTCTGAATCCTGTGCCACGAAGCCTGCAATTACGAAGCTTCCATCCTGCATTTTACTATACATTATTATCCTCCTTGTGCTGATGAATATATACATACTCACTGTTCTCGCCTATATTATCCATCAGCCATTGATCGCATTCTTCTTTACTTAAATGTGTCTTGAGCACACGGTACTCATACACATACTGGCCTGCAGCTTCCTTCGCCTTTATCCGTTCCTGTATATCTTCTTCACTGTAGTTTGCTTCTATCAGGTAAAGGTCGTAGTCCTTGGCCGTTATGCCCTGCACCGTTGTTGTGTCGGTGATGTATATAGCCTTCTCGGATCCGACGAAGATTCGCCAGCCGCAGTTGTCAACGTCGTGATACAGCTTCACCGGAGACAGCTTGAAAGCTCCGTAGTTGTATATCTTTCCGACTTTCAGCAGGTCTATGTTCTTCTTCTGCACTCCGCAGCCGATCAGCACCGGCAGGAGCCAGTCGCAGCAAGCGAAGCGGAGCGTAGGCCGTTCCATTGCAAGCCTGCGGATTGTTGCCGGGTTGAAGTGATCTGAATGAATATGCGTCAGAAGAACTATTTTCAGCTGCTTCTTCACGGCTGCCAGGGCCTTGAAGGAAACGCCGCAGTCAATAAGCATGTAGTCGTTAATGACTACGGCATTTCCGTCGGATCCTGTGGCTATGACCTTATAATTCATCGAATGATACGTCTATCGGTTCATTCTCAGGCTCTGGCTGTGAGACTATCTTAGGTTCTTCCTGTGGGATGATCTCAGGCTCCACAGGAAAATCTTCATTCATTCTTGTCGGATTTGTCGGCAGCTCGTCAGCTTCGTACATGCCGCCGAGATCTTCGACGAATGTCTCACGCAGCGCTCTGACCTTTGCGACCTTCTCAACCATTGTGCCGCCTTTGGTTGCCCAGTTCATATTCAGAGCACCGCCGCCTTTGCGCTGTGCGACCTCGTCAAATGAAACGCTGCAATATGTAGGATGCGACCAGTCCTTGCGGTATACCTTTGCCCAGCCGCCTACAAGTCTTTCTTCGTTGCTTATGTAGAATGTTCCCTTACGCTCTATAATCTCGCCTGTTTCGATAGCCTGTACAATTACACCGCTTTCGATTCCGTCAAAGTTTGGATTCAGAACCGCACGTTTCAGAACTGCGTCTTTGCCGACTACGATCTGAGCTGGATTGCTGCCGAACTTGATGCAGTATGCTTCCTTCAAGAAGGGATTCAGTTTGCGGACCTTGCACAGCTCAGTGAAGAACTTGAACTCAGGAAGAGTTATCTGTCCGTTACCGTCTCCGACAATGTACTTCTGAACGATGGAAGGTGTGAGCTTTATCTGCTCGCCGTCGATATCATATATAACTGCCAGCTCCTGCTTGGCTCCCTGTGGCTTCTGTGTATTACTCATACTTGTATCCTCCATTATCTAAGAATGCTTTCAGCTCTCTGAGCTTGTCCTTTGTAGCTGTAACTGTGAATTTGAGTGTATAGAGCTGTTCTTCCGCAGGAGCTTCAACTTCTGGTATCGGCTCAGGTACTGCTTCCATGATAGGCTCTGGAACTGCTGCTCTGATCTCGGCGATGTGCTGTTCTTCAGCTGCCTTCCTGATCTCAGCTTCTTCTATACGCTTCTTCTCGTCCTCAATAGCCTTGAATCTGGCATTTACGCCTGTTACAGCTGCCGATGCGTTCAGGGTCTTCTTATACTCAACCAGTATTTCAGCCTTATGCTCCTGAGTATCGATAAGTGCAAGATCGTCGTCGATGCGGTCAATGAATGCCTTTGCCTGCTCCTTAAGGCTCTTAAGGCTTGCCGACAGGGTAATATTGATATTAGCCTGCTCAAATGTCACGAAGTCGATGTTTTTGCACTCAAGATACTCGTCGAAGTAAGCCTTGACTTCTGCTGCCTTCTTGTCTTTGAGTTCCTTTTCTACTCCGTCAATCTTGGCTTTCAGGTCAGCATCGGCTTTCTTATAGGTGTCTGAAACGCAGTCCTTGTATACCGCTTCAAACTTCTCATACGGTGTCATGACGGCTGTCTTGACTTCCTTGCGTTTTTCCTCCCATGCCTTAAACTCAGCGTTCAGCTCGGCTCTGGCTTTCTTGACCTCTTTGACGGTCTCGTCGGTGCAGACAAGTGAAGTTGCTGTCTCCACTCTCTTTACAACTGCTTCCTTGACTTGTGCAAGCTGCTCAACGATGATCGGGAGCTGCTTGACTACGATGATTTCTGTGCTCATGTTTTTTCCTCCTTAGAATTAATCAATATACTTCAGGACATCTCTTGCAAGTGCAAGAAGGCTGTCCGCTGTAACGTTTATCGGCTTGTAAACTTCACCTGATTCTGTAAGCCACACAATGGTTACTGTTTCCATGCCATCCTTATGAAACCGATACTCTAATCTGAGTACCTTTTTATCTATTGCCTGCACAAGTTGCAGAAGTTCGTGCCTGACAAAGATATCTTTCTGTTCGTATACATTGTTCATATCTTACCGCCCTCACAAATCCAGAAGTAATAGAAGTCCAGCTCCGCTTCGGAGCAGCCGTATTCTATATCTTCCACCTCTTTAAATGTCATAGGTCTGTGCATCTGTATAAGACGAGCAAGAAGCTGTGCTGCTTTATTTCTTTTACTCATGTCTTTTCTCCTATCTGATCTTAAGTTCTCCGCAAATCAGCGTTGCGAAGTCTATCCTGCAATACTGCGAGATCAGGACGAAATCGTCATAGCTGAATTTGCACCACGGTTCTTTCATTCTTGCGATCCATGTGGGTTTTGAAATGCCGAGCAGTTCCGAAAGCTCGGAAATAGAATAACTCTTCTGTATCAGTCGCAGGTTATTCAGAAGCCTTTGATGATCTTTCTGTCTTTCGGCTGCCTTCATGGTATCATCTCCTTTCAGTTATCACACTTAATAGGCTGTAAAAGCTCATCAGCTGTAGTGTGTAACGCCTGAGCAAGTTTCTTCAACATGATAATGTCGGGTTTCCTTGCTCCGCTTTCATACTGATTTATAGTAGAAGGAACAACTCCCACTATTTTAGCAAGCTGAGCCTGTGACATATTAAGGGCAATGCGGTACTTATAAATTGCAATCATTGATTTTATCATCTCCTTATGCCTTTTATAATTCACGTTTCGTGAACTGTATTTTAATTATAATTCACGCTTTGTGATTTGTCAATATAAGAAATCACATTTCGTGATTTAGCATAAATCTGTTGAAATATTATTGACGGTATTCACAGTTTGTGATATAATAATCACAGGAGGTGACTTTTAATGTTAGGTGATAAAATTAAAGAACTACGAAAAAGTAAAAATATGTATCAGCAAGACCTGGCTGCAGCACTTTCCGTTTCCAAAAGCACTGTAGCAATGTGGGAGACTAACAAAAGGATCCCTGATACATCAATGTTAGTAAAAATTGCTGAGTACTTTGACATTACTGTTGATTACCTTCTTGAAGAAGAAAGAAGAGCTTCTGCTATTCAGAAATACGGCTTTTGTTATTCTGCCGAAGAAGTCAACGAAAAGAAAGCTGAAAGCCGTAACAAGATCAGCTCCGGATCTCTATCCGATGAAGAACTCCTGAACGAAGCTATTACTATATATAAGGTACTATTTTCAAGAAGCCTTGCTGCCTGTTGGTATAATCCGAAGCACGTTTCTTTTGAGGATTACTGTGCTATGATGTTAAATCAGGAGCAGCGATCGATATATGGTGAGCTATCTGATGATAAGTTCCAATGGCTCAAAGGTGAACTCATAAAAAGATATGGTCAAAAGCCTGGGATTCCACAAGGCACATATTATAATATTGATGAATCTCAGCCTTCATTGGCTATAAATGCAATAAAAAAATCACTTCCTGCTACAGGAGCAAGAAGTGATTTGATTGGTGATATTGATGATCTTACAGACGAAGAAGCCATCGAATTAAAAGACTATATCAAATATTTAAAATCTAAGCGTCAGAATCAGGAATAATAATAATTAGTCCTAACTCAATTAAGCCATCTAAAATTTCATCATTAAGTACATCTCTTTCTTCTTTCGACATCTTTCGCACCATCCCTTAAAAAATTATCGCTCCGCAGAGGTACGGAGCGACATGAGCACAGTTGCCGTGATCGGATAGTATTGTGACGTAATAGTAAGATGATAGTATAAATGACAACTTCAACAGCAATTCCGTCTTTGCTGTTCCTCTATACTAAGTATATCAGATTACTATGTATATTTTCAAGCAAGTATTTGGATACTTTATGTATATTTTTGGTATATTAAGGAGGAAAAACAAATGGAAATTGAAGCAATGAAAAAACAGACTATCGAAAGGCTTAAGCGTGTTAAGAAGGAGCAGGAGCTTTCCTATTCAAAGATTATGGATATGCTGTCCAGTAAAGGCTACTATCTGAGTGAGCCGACACTTAAAAAAGTGTTCTCTGAGAACTCAGATACATACAACTTCAAATATAGGGACACCATTGCTCCTCTGGCCGATGTCCTTCTGGATCTGTACGGCGACGGCACCAGCTCTGAGAATTCTGAGGACGTCAAGCATCTGATCAGGGAAAAGAACAAGATGATTGAGATCTTATTGTATAAGAATGAGGAACAGAAAGCCGACTTCGAGCGTCGAATATCTCACCTCAAGAAGCAGGTTGAACGTCTGGAAGCTAACCTCGACTTTAGAGAACGCATGATAGATTGCAAGGATGAAGTTGTAAGCAAGCTGTTAGATAGCATTGCGCATAAGGATGAGATAATTGAAAAATTATTAAGAAATAAGATTGAGGAGTGATTATATGGCCAATCGACAAGCTCAAAATTATGTATACGCAGAGAATCCTGATCCAAAATACTGCAAGAAATGCAGATATTGTAAACAGCTGATTGATAAGAAAGCCACAATATGTCCTTTCTGTAGAAAATCACAACCTTTAATTCCACCATTAGTCTGTATTGCTATTTTAGCTGTGATTATAGGAATGTTTATTCATTTTTACGAGCCTTCGGATAATAGCAATACCAACAGCCAAAACACTACAGTATCAGATGAAAGCTCTTCTGAGAAGATGTCTGCGTCTGATTATGCAAAATTGCACTTAGGCACATATCCGTATTCATATTTAGGATTAATTTCTCAGCTTGAAGAAGGCGGAGGATATTCGCATGAAGAAAGCGTGAGTGCAGCTGATAGCTGTGGTGCTGATTGGAATGAAAACGCCGTCAAGGCTGCACAAGGATTTGCAGAATTTTCAGCAACAAACGTTGAAGAATTAAAAGGATTACTAAAGGACGAGAAATTCACTGATGAACAGATTGAATATGCTATTTCCAAGTTGAAACAGTGAGGTGATCCTATGGCAAAAGCTAAACAGCTCCCATCTGGCTCTTGGCGTGTGCAGGTGTATGATAGCACGACGAAGAAATACCTTTCATTTACGTCAAGCTTGCCAGGTAAGGCAGGCAAGAACGAAGCCGAGTTTCTTGCAAAGGAATGGCAGTCGGGACGTAAGAAGAGAACCGTGTCCAATCAGAAAACGATCTATGACCTCGTTAAGGAATACATCGAAAGCAAGGAAGCTCTGCTGTCTCCGTCCTCAATCAGAGGATATTATATCATTCTCAACAATGCTCTCGGTGACTTCGGAGACAAGAAAGTCCGTCTTGTAACTGAAAAGGACTTGCAGTTCTGGGTCTCTCAGAACGCACAGAAATACGCTCCTAAGAGCGTCAAGTCTCAGTATGGGTTAGTTACCGCTGCCATGCGACAGGAACGCATACAGCTCGATTTTGCAAGCGTTCTGCTGCCTAAGATTCCGAAGTCCAAAAGAAAGATACCGACCGAAGAGGAAATTGCTATTATTTTACACATGGTCGAAGGAACTTCTGTCGAGCTTCCTGTAACAATAGCAGTCTGTCTCGGTATGCGTCAGTCAGAAATTGCAGGCTTGAAGTGGACTGACTACGACGGCAAGAGCTTTGACATTCACGCTGCCGTTGTTCCTGACAAAAACAACAAATACGTCTACAAGGAAAGCACTAAGTCCGAAGCCAGTACCAGAGTAATAGAAGTAGACGGTATCCTGAAGGAGCGTCTGGACCGTGCGGAGCGTGTATCTGAATTCATTTCTCCGATGCTGCCGAGTTCGGTTCTCAGGAAATTTGACAAGCTCTGCGATAAAAACGGTTTGCCACACTTTACCATGCACGAGCAACGTCACGGTAATGCCAGTATGATGTTGGCGAAGGGAGTGCCTGATAAGTATGCTATGAAACGACTTGGACAGTCTTCTCCGAACATGATAAAAGATGTTTATCAGCATCTCTATGAGAGCAAAGAGAAGGAAGTAGCAGAGACAGTTTCAAACGCTTTTTCAGACATATATCACACGAAATATCACACGAATGAAGATTAAAGGCGAATTATAGCACAAAGAGTGAGTTTTCAAATCTCTCAATCCGCGCCATGAACCTGTATCGTTTGATACAGGTTTTTTTATGCAGCTATATATGAGGGCGTTTCTGTAGCTGTTTCAGCCGGGACGTCGGGGACGCCGTCCCCTACAGTTTTCTTGTCCTTCTCCTCTGTGGGTGTGGTGTTCTCGTTGTCCATAGTTTACCTCACTTTCATTTGGATATTACCGCCTTTTATCCTGAGCGGTATACCCTCAGACTCATACAGCATCCTGCCTCGTCTGAGGTCAAAAAATAGCACCTGCGAGGGACATTTATGTCCTTGGCAAATGCTTTCAAGCTTTATTCAGTTATTACAACATTCTCGAACTTCCTGTAAACGTCGAGATACCATTCCTTCTTGTCGCCGTTGTATGTCAGCTCATAGTACATACCGTCGCACAGTGTACTGGAGATAAGATACTTCCAGTTCTGCAAGGCTTTTCACTTCCAGACCATATATACATCAAAATGCGGAACAGTATCCGTCTTGTCGAGATGTGAAAATATATAATCTCTGACTATTTTCAGTGCTTTCTCGTCCATAATCTATCACCACCTTTCAGCAATATATCTTGACAAATCGCAAATAATCTGATATAATATACTTGAAAGCAGAAATGCAATCAAAGATGAGAGTGACTACGGCTACTATGGCTGTTGTTGCTCTCATTTTTTGTATCTGAGCACTTTTATAAGAGTTCTATTATATGCAATCATAATATCGATGGTTACACCGTGTACCCATTGCATACGTCTATCTATTATTTTTTGTAATTCTTCATAATCTACGTTATCAATTTTCCATAAATCAAGCATTACTCCGCCTGGATTATCAGCGATTTGATGCACTCCGTGCTTTATTCTTCCATTTGCCCCTGTTAATTGTTCAGGTTCCTTTAAATCCCATAGTTTTACTCTCCATAAGTAATCCGGATTAGACACGCCGTGTTTCTCTTGCTTTTCAACATTAACGTTAATATCTCCACCAAACGTTTCGTGTACCCATTTAGCAAAGTCTTTTTCGCTTTCATAATGTTCACCGACGCACCCCTCGTCAACTGTATATTTGCCCTCTCCCGGCGTAGCATTATCAAGATACTCCTGCGTGACATCAGTGTAAGGCTTATTCTCAGGAGGAACAGCTTCATCAGTATAAGCCCCCTCCGCCTTCTCAGGCTCGCTGACGGTGACCTCAACAGCCTTGCCCTCAGGAACGGGAGCGTCTCTGACGGGCGGCTCAGTCTTGTACTCAGGCTTCACCTCACCCTCATACACCTTCTCCTTGCCTTCGTCACGCCTGAGAACAGTCTCGCCCTCCTCGGCATTGACCTTGTCGATGAAGTCTTTGAGGTTCTTCTGAGCCTGTCTGAGCTCGGCTTTTGCCTTCTTGATGTTCTCAGGGGCCGTGAAGCCGTTGACCTTCCGCTTTGCCTTCCTGATCTCACGCTCCAGGGCTCGCTGCTGCTGTTCCAGCTTGTACCGGCGCTCACTGTCGTTTTTTTGCAGAGCAGTGCTGATATATCATAAAATTACTATTTTTTACATTATTCATGTATATTTTTCTTACTCAGTCTGCTATACTGTATACAGGAGGCGATATGAGATGAAAAAAATAAACGGTTTCAATAAAGGCGTTAATTTAGGCGGCTGGCTCTCGCAGTGCAGCTATGAAAAGGAACACCTGGACACCTTCGTCTGCGAAAATGACTTTGAAGTGATCGCGTCGTGGGGAGCAGATCATGTGCGTGTTCCCTTCGATTATAATATTATAGAGAACTCCGACGGGTCTTTCAGTGATGAGGGATTTGCCTATCTTGACAAGGCTGTTTCCTGCGCTAAAAAGAACGGTCTCAACATTATCCTTGACCTGCATAAGACTGCCGGCTTTTCCTTTGATTACTACGGAGAAAGCGAGAGCGGTTTCTTCGACAGTTCAGAATATCAGGAGCGTTTCTACAGCCTGTGGGAGGAAGTTGCAAGGCGCTACGGCTCACTTGCTCCCAATGCTGCATTTGAGCTTCTCAACGAGGTCACCGATGCAGAGTTCATAAACAAGTGGAACATGATTGCCAAGGAGTGCATAAAGCGTATCAGGAAGATAGCTCCCGATATACTTATCCTTGTGGGAAGCTACCACAATAACAGTGCCGATACAGTTCAGTTCCTGGACGAGCCTTTCGACAGCAACGTCATCTACAATATGCACTGCTATGAGCCCCTGAAGTTCACTCATCAGGGCGCATACTGGACTACTGCTATCGACCCCAAGGAGCGAATCCCCTTTGAGAACAGCGTTACCTCTCCCGAGTACTTTGAGGAGCTTTTCTCAACTGCCATTGCCAAGGCTGAGGAGAACGGAAGCGGTCTCTACTGCGGCGAGTACGGCTGCATAGACGTGGTAAGTCCCGAGGATACCGTAAAATGGTTCAGAACTATAAACTCCGTATTCAGAAAGCACGGCATCGGCAGAGCCGCATGGAACTACAAAGCTATGGACTTCGGTCTTTCCGACCGTCGCCTTGACGGTGTCCGCAGCCAGCTCATTGAATTACTTTAAAAAAGCGATCCCCTTTGCATTATGCAAAGGGGATCAATTTTATTATCAGCCTTCTCTTCTGGAATAGCCTGTCAGGTTTATCTCATTGTGCTCGACCGGGTTATTGAGCTCAAGATTTGTCACCTTCATACTGTTCACTCCGTCTGTTCCATGAACCGCAGTATATCTCATAACGATACCCGTCCTCATATCTATAAGCATCTGATTTGAATAAGCCGACTGCTCAATTCTGATAGCAACGCACTGTCTGCCGAGTATCTCTTCTACACCCTCAACATACCAGTCATCAAAGTTAAACAGGGCGTCAGGGAATGAATATAAGCAATCAACATCAACGCTCATTAAAAAGTGAAGATCCATATACCATTCCCCAGCCGCCTATGCCGTCAGTATAACCTAATACCCGATAATTATCAGGAACATAATTCAATTCATAAGCGGGAGATGATGATTCATAGGTATTATATGTCATATCGAGATTATTCACGTCTGTCCACTTGTTTCCGTAATAACACTTTATGGAATCCTCATTTAAATAGCTTGATTCAGTTTTAGAATCTATATGGAAATACTGAGCACGGTTATCTGCGATGATATGCTCGCTTCTGTCCCATTTTCTGTTTGTACCATCTGTGTTTATGGTGTACGATACATCAGCAGTATCAAAATAGCGGAATGAATTTACCGATATATGATAAATATAACTCTTGTTCTCAAGGGTATTCAGTTCATCGTATGAAACAGCGTTCCAGATCTGCTGTGTATATTTCTCTGTATCTACCTTCTTGAACTGATAGGTGCCGTTCTCCCAGCCATAGTTCACTTCATCGAGAAGCGCATTTGCCTCATCTTCGTTTGCGAATACAGGTTCCTGGTGCATCTGGAGCTCGCCGAACTCCCCGCTGTCAGTATTTACAGGCGTAGTTGTAACGGGAGCTGTGGTCACCGCTGTTGTGGTCACGACCTGATCCTCAATATTCTCTCCAACGTTATACGAACCAATCTTCCATGCGTTATCCTCGTTAACAAGGATAAGCTCTGCTCTTACTCTTGTGCCGTCCTTTCGCTGATATATCCTCTTGCAGGTCATGGTCTCAAGACCATCATCAAGCAGGCCGTCTTCGATAAGCCCCTTTATGCGTTCCTTATCGTCGGGCAGAAACTCAGAGGAAATGAGCTCATAATTGCTGAAGTTGAATGTATTTGCAAAATTGTTTGAATAGCTTTCATTAGGCTGTACAAATGCTTCGGAATAGACATTGCCGTTATAGTTTATGAATGCCCGCAGATACTTCTTTATAAAGCTGACATCATCAAATTCAGCACCGCTGTCGTAGCCGCTCATATCTCCGCCCATATAAGTCTCACGGATAAGACTGCTGAACGAGGAATTCATTATCTTCTCAAATTCGTCAAAAGTGTCAAGCTTTTCATCGGTAACGCGGTAATAATTTATAGAGGAAGGTGCGTTAGTATCAGTAGTACTGATGAATGTAAGGCTGTCGTCAATATCAATGCCTTCCTGCGCCAAAGATTTGTGGATATGCTCCAGATCAGCCGAAAGCTTATCAACGACTTTATCCATATCCACCTTGACGATCTCTCCGTCGTCGATAATAGTAGTTACCTCCTTAACGGTGACTGTCTCGGCAAACTGGCTTGAGTCAATATCTATCCTGTCTACTCTCTTTGATCTTGTAAGGAAGACTCCTCCGCAGACACCTGTGATGAGCATTACCGCCGCAGCTGCCGCACTTACCATGCGTATCCACCTGGGACGTGAATATCTCTCTACGCCCTCAGCTTCCTTTATAAAGCCGTCCTCAGAGGTATTAGCTTCCTCCTCTCTGAGTATATTGTATTTCTTTCTTGTGATGTCATATATTTTTTCTTTCTCTTTGTTCCCCGCCGCAGTATATCTCTCTGCGACTCTTTCTATATCGCCGTCCTTGTCGCTGAACAGGTATTCAAGTTTATCCTTCATAGCTTCTCCTCCTATCTTGTGAAGCCTGCTGCCAGCAGTACATCCTTCAGACGCTTTACAGCCCTGCTGCACCTCGCTCTGACGTTATCCGATGAGATCTGCACTATCTCTGCGATCTCCTTTGAGCTCCTGCCGAAAAAGTATTTCTGTATGATGATAGTAGAGTCCGGCTCCCCCAGCTCCTCCACCTTATCGTAGAGCAGCTTTCTCATTTCCGACTCCTCGGTTGAGCGCTCAATATTCTCCCCCTGAGTCCAGTTCGCCTGCATCGTCTATAGGTATGTTACTGCTGTGTCTTACGACTCTTCTGTATGTATCTACTGCCTTTCGTCTTGCTACGGAAGCCGTAAAAGCCTTCAGATTGCCCTGAATGACCTCCTGCTTGTCAAAGAAGATGAAGCACTGTGCGAAGACATCTCCCACACACTCGTCAACATCCTCCATAGACGCCGCTGACTTCAGTTTTGCAAACACGATGGTATACACATAATTGAAGTATTTGTCATAAAACGCACGCTGACCCTTTTCCGGTTCAGCCTTCAGCAGATGCTGAAGTTCATTATCTGTCATTTTCATCTCTCCTGATCATGCGCATGAATTCTTTCCCCTTCATATACTCTAATCGCAGTTCCCTGCCTATACGAAACAGAAAGTATTTATTTTTTTATTTTAACCTTTGATTTTCTAAAAAAATCAGAAAGGGTACTTTACTTTTAAACGCAAATATGATATTATAATATTGTATGTAAGGTCAGTTCGACATTAATTTAACGATCAGTCCTTTTGTTTTTATTTCACGGAGGGGGTTTTTATGCAGGTCGCACTCTGCGCTCTTATCGGTTACTTTTTCGGCAACATCAACCCTGCATTCATTATAGCCAAATTCAAGGGCTTCGACATAAGACAGAGAGGCTCGGGCAATGCAGGTGCTTCAAACACGGTCATCACTATCGGTAAAAAGGCAGGTCTTTTCGTTGCTCTCTTTGACATCGCAAAGGCTGTTGCAGCTTCGCTTATCGCTGCTTACTTTTTCCCGCAGCTCAAATTTGCGAAGATACTCTCCGGTTCATGCTGTATCCTGGGACATATCTTCCCTGTACTTATGAAATTCCATGGCGGTAAAGGTCTCGCCTCTCTTGGCGGCACCATTCTCGCCTTCAATCCTTTGGTATTTCTTCTTCTCCTTATATTCGAGATCGTTCTCGGATTTTCAATGGATTATGTCTGCATAGTACCTGTTACAGGCTCGGTGATCTTCACCATGATATATGCCCTGCTCACAGGTGATCCTATCGGCACCGCAATACTCTCAGCAGTCTCACTTATCATACTTTTCAAGCATATAGAAAACTTCAAGCGGATCCAGAACGGTACGGAGGCTCATATAAGCTTCCTGTGGAAAAAGGATCAGGAGATCGCAAGGATCAGAAAAAACGGAAACACATAAGAAAGTCCCTTCGGGGGCTTTTTTGCACCCTTATACGCCGCCGCAGCGCTATAATATGCGGCAGAACGGAGTCTTTTTTATGCCAAGAAAAGCATCGGATATGTGTGAGGGTCCCCTGGTCAGCAGGATAATACTCTACACTATCCCCATTATACTTACGGGAGTTCTCCAGCTTCTGTTCAACGCCGCCGACCTTGTAGTTGTAGGTCGCTGCTGCGGAAGCAATTCCGTTGGAGCCGTGGGCTCTACGGGCTCTATAATCAACCTTATGGTAAACCTTTTCATAGGTCTGTCCGTCGGCGCAGGCGTTACCGTGGCACACGGTCTCGGCTCCGGAAGGAACGAGGACGTCCACAGGACGGTACATACCGCTATCCCCACAGCTATTGTAAGCGGTGCAGTCCTCACACTGGTGGGAGTGCTCTTTTCGGGAACTTTCCTGAGGCTCATGGACACTCCAGAGGAGCAGCTCCATCTCGCCACATCATATATGCAGATCTATTTCTGCGGAACCATCGCCAGCATGATATATAACTTCGGTTCGGCTATCCTCCGTGCCGCAGGAGACACACAGAGTCCTCTTTACTACCTGACAGCAGCAGGAGTTCTCAATGTGCTACTCAATCTACTGTTCGTTATGGTGTTTAAAATGAACGTTGCGGGTGTTGCTCTCGCCACCACCATTTCACAGATACTCTCCGCAGGACTTATACTCCGCGCTCTCATGAAACGCGAGGACGCCTGTAAGCTTGACCTCCGAAAGATGCACATCTACGGCAGACAGCTTAAAAGGATAATCCAGATAGGCTTTCCCGCAGGTATACAGGGTGCCCTGTTCTCCGCCTCAAATGTTATAATCCAGTCATCAATAAACTCTTTCGGACCTGTTGTAAACTCCGGCAACGCAGCTGCTCAGAACATCGAGGGCTTCGTGTATACATCCATGAACTCATACAGCCAGACTGCTCTGAACTTCACAGGTCAGAATCACGGTGCAGGCAAATTCGACCGTATCCGCAAGATAATGTGGATATGCCTTGTCTCGGTATTCTGCACAGGCGCTGCGCTGGGAGTCACCGCACTTTTCTTCGGAAAACCGCTCCTGGGCATCTATATCACCGACTCAGATGAGGCTATAAAGTACGGACTGGTAAGAATGACCTACATCATGCTCCCCTACTTCCTCTGCGGACTCATGGACGTTACCACGGGACTTATCCGCGGTCTGGGAAGCTCCGTAACTCCCATGCTCATAACCATTGCGGGAGTTGTGGGAATACGTCTGGGCTGGATATATGTGGTTTTCAGGATACCGCAGTATCACTCAATCAAGAGCCTGTATCTTTCCTACGCCATATCCTGGGCAGTCACATTCCTGACCGAACTCATTGTGTTCCTGGTGCTGATGCAAAAGCTGAAAAATCAGCATAAGGAATGAGAACATAACTCATTTATAAAGAAGTACAGCCCCGAGGCAAGCCCCGGGGCTATTTTTGTCGTTTCTTATCCTGTAATAGTTTTATGCCGAAACAGTGTCGCAGGAAGTGAACGCCGCTTCCTCACGGCGTATAAAGTACCCCTGCTCAGCCCTGCACACAGGGCATTCCTGAGGCGGCTCGCTGCCTTTGTGGATGTGTCCGCAGTTAAGGCAGATCCAGCACTGCTCTGTGTCATTGCTTCGGAAAAGCATACCGCTGCGGTAAAGCTCACCGTAGTATCTGAACCTTGCTCTGTGGCTGTTTTCAATGTCAGCTATCATTCTGAACTTTGACGCAGCCTCGGTAAAGCCCTCCTCGGCGGCAATACGTGCAAAATCTGGATACACAACAGAAAACTCCTTTCTTCTCCTCCCTCTCGGAAGCATCAAGGAGCTTTTGTATCTCCTCTGTGACATCGGCAGGAAAGCCTGCTGAGATGTCTATATCCTGTCCCGTTCCCTCTTTAAGCAGCTTCCAGAACACCATTGCATGGCGTTCCTCCTGCTCGGCGGTGAAACGGAACATCCGCTCAAGTCCAACCAGCTTCTGCTGCTGGGCAGTCAGGGCAGCCTGATAATACCTCTGCCGTGACTGGCACTCACCTGCAAAGGCGCGCATAAGATTGATACGAGTCTGACTTTCTGTAAAATTTGTCTGCATGATAATACCTCCTTTTGGAAGTATTATGTGCAGTTATTTTTTTATTATACGATCTCCCCCGGGATAGTATAACGGTATTTCATTATATTCTCAGGATTTTTCAGCCTGAGGTTCTGGATATGGCCGCAGCGCGGACAGGCATCACAGATGACCTGGCTCCTCTTGGGCTTCAGCTTCTGCTCCTCACCTTCAGGATAGAACTGGACAGCGTAGGGTGTAACGAGAGTTCCTGATACTACCTTTGCCGCGCAGAATTCACATACGTTATCCATATAGTTTCCCCCTAATTTAAGATATTACAATTATAACACTTTGCGCTGTTCATGTCAATAAAGAAGGGCGGACAAATTTATCCGCCCTCAATGAATTCAGCATTTGATTATATCTCGTTAACTTTTCTCTTAACGTAAGATGTGTGGAGAACCTCATGAGCCTTGTGGCTGCCGGGCTTCTCAAAGAACTCCTCGTAAACCTTCTTGATAGCAGGATTTTCGTGAGACTGTCTGAGAGGCATTGACTTGTCGAGGTTGTAGAGGACCTTAGCTCTTTCTTCTCTGATGTCAACGAAGTTTCTTACGCCCATAGGAACCTGAGGCTGACCGCCGCCGTTTACACAGCCGCCGGGACAAGCCATAACTTCAACGAACTGAGCGTCGCACTTGCCAGCTCTGATGTCATCGAGAACCTTTCTTGCGTTAGCAAGACCGCTGGTTACGATAACCTTGACATCGTTGCCTGCAACGTTGTATGTAGCTTCCTTGATAGCCTTTGTACCACGAACCTCGGGGAGATCTGTTACGTTCTCGCCTGTAAGTGTGTATACAGCTGTTCTGAGAGCAGCTTCCATAACACCGCCTGTAGCACCGAAGATAACACCTGCACCTGTTGAGATTCCAAGCGGATCGTCGAACTTCTCATCGGGAAGTGAGTTGAAGAGGATACCTGCACGCTCGATCATTCTGCCAAGCTCGCGGGTTGTAAGAGCGTAATCAACATCGGGCACGCCAGCAGCGCTCTGATCGGGTCTGCCGATCTCGAACTTCTTAGCTGTACAAGGCATGATAGATACCATAACGATGTTCTTGGGATCGATACCCATCTTCTGAGCGTAGTATGTCTTTGCAGTTGCACCGAACATCTGCTGAGGAGACTTACATGAAGAAAGGTGATCGAGAAGATCGGGATAGTAGTGCTCACAGAACTTGACCCATCCGGGTGAGCATGATGTGATAAGAGGAAGTGTTCCGCCGTTTGTGAAACGATCCAGAAACTCGTTAGCCTCTTCCATGATTGTGAGGTCAGCAGCAAAGTCTGTATCGAATACCTTGTCGAAGCCCAGTCTGCGGAGAGTAGCTGCCATCTTGCCTTCAACGTTTGTACCGATAGGATTGCCGAAGCACTCGCCGAGACCTGCACGAACAGCAGGAGCTGTCTGTACGAGAACAGTCTTCTCGGGATCAGCGATAGCTGCCAGAACTTCCTTGGTGTAATCCTTCTCTGAGAGTGCGCCAACAGGACAAACAGCGATACACTGACCGCAGGATACACAGCTTGTCTCGCCGAGACCCATGTCAAATGCAGAGCCGATGTATGTCTTGAAGCCTCTCTCGTTAGCACCGATAACGCCGATACCCTGTGTCTTAGCACAAACTGCTACGCAGCGGCGGCAAAGGATACACTTGTTGTTGTCACGGTACATATGTGCAGCTGAGTTGTCTACCTCATACTCGTTCTTGATGCCGTCGTATACAGTAGCGTCCTCAACGCCGTAATCCTTAGCAAGCTTCTGGAGCTCACAGTTGCCGCTTCTTACGCAGGAGAGGCACTTTCTGTCATGAGTTGAAAGAATGAGCTCGAGAGTTCTCTTTCTTGACTCGATGACCTTGGGTGAGCTTGTGAGGATCTCCATGTTGTTGGAACAGGGATATACGCAGCCTGCTACAAGACGGAAGCCTCTGCCCTCGTTTACCTCTGTAACGCAGATACGGCAGGCACCGATCTCGTTGATCTCCTTCATATAGCAAAGTGTAGGAATTTCAAAGCCGGCCATGTGAGCAGCTTCAAGAACAGTAGTGCCCTTGGGGACTTCTAATTCTACACCGTTGATTTTAACAGTTATATTTTCCATTACTATTCCTCCGCTTACTTCTTGATGATTGCCTTGAACTTACATGTTGCGATACAAGCGCCGCACTTTACGCACTTGCTCTTATCGATCTCCATAGCAGCAAGCTTCTTGCCGGGAGCGATATAGTCAGTTCTTGTGATAGCGGATGCAGGACACTGCTTAGCACACATACCGCAGCCGATACACTTGTCCTTTTCGATCTCGAAGCTGAGGAGGTCCTTACATACGCCTGCAGGACACTTCTTGTCAACAACGTGAGCGATGTACTCATCGCGGAAGCATCTGAGTGTGGAGAGAACAGGGTTAGGAGCTGTCTGTCCGAGACCGCAGAGTGAGTTAGCCTTGATGTGGTAAGCCAGCTCTTCCAGCTTGTCGAGGTCCTCAAGAGTTCCCTTGCCCTTTGTGATCTTGTCAAGGATCTCCCACATTCTCTTTGTACCGATACGGCAGGGTGTACACTTACCGCAGGACTCGTCAACAGTGAACTCGAGGAAGAACTTAGCGATGTCGACCATACAGTTATCCTCGTCCATAACGATAAGTCCGCCGGAACCCATCATTGAACCGATACCGATGAGGTTATCGTAATCGATGGGGATATCGAAGTTTGAAGGATCGATACATCCGCCTGAAGGGCCACCTGTCTGAGCAGCCTTGAACTTCTTTCCGTTGGGAATACCGCCGCCGATCTCTTCGATAACTTCGCGGAGAGTTGTACCCATAGGAACTTCAACGAGACCTGTGTTCTTGATCTTGCCGCCGAGAGCGAATACCTTGGTACCCTTTGACTTCTCTGTACCCATAGATGCGAACCAGTCTGCACCGTTGAGGATGATCTGAGGAATATTAGCATATGTCTCAACATTGTTGAGGATAGTAGGCTTCTGGAAGAGACCCTTTTCAGCAGGGAAAGGAGGTCTCGGACGGGGCTCACCGCGGTTGCCCTCGATAGATGTCATAAGAGCTGTCTCCTCACCGCAGACGAAAGCGCCTGCACCGAGACGGAGGTCTATATCGAAGCAGAAATCTGTTCCGAAGATGTTCTTACCGAGCATACCGTTCTCACGAGCCTGCTTGATAGCGATGTTAAGACGCTCAACAGCGATAGGATACTCAGCACGAACGTAGATGTAACCCTGTGTTGCGCCGATAGCGTAACCTGCGATGGACATAGCCTCAAGTACAACGTGGGGATCGCCCTCGAGTACTGAACGATCCATGAATGCACCCGGGTCGCCCTCGTCAGCGTTACAGCAAACGTACTTCTGGTCAGCGTTGGGAACGATGTTTCTTGCAAGCTTCCACTTCATACCTGTGGGGAAGCCGCCGCCTCCACGTCCGCGGAGACCTGAATCGAGGATAGTCTGGATAACGTCCTCAGGAGTCATAGTTGTGAGGACCTTGCCCAGAGCCTGGTAACCGTCACGGCCTATGTACTCGTTGATATTCTCAGGATCAATAACACCGCAGTTTCTGAGAGCTACACGGTGCTGCTTTTTGTAGAATGATGTATCGTCGAGAGACTTGATCTCGTCACCGACAACAGTCTCCTCATAGAGGAATTCCTTAACAGGGTTGCCGCCGATGAGGTGCTCATCAACGATGCGGGGGATCTCATCTACCTTAACACGTGAGTAGAATGAGCCCTCTGGATATACGATCATGATAGGACCGCGCTCACAAAGTCCGAAGCATCCGGTCTTAACGATCTGAACCTTATCTGTAAGTCCCTTTTCTGCGAATTCCTTCTTAAGCTCCTCAATGATCTTGGGTGAGCCCGAAGAGGTACATCCTGTACCGCCGCAGACAAGGACGTGTCTTTCATATTTTGAAGAAGCATTGCCATGTGTTCTGAGAGCTACCTCGCCCACCATGCTGTCTCTGACAACCTTGAGTTCTTCAAGAGTCTTCATAAGTTAACCTCCTAAATGGTAATGTTTGGAATTAAGCGTATTTTGCAATGATCTTGTCAACGTCGTCAACAGTGAGACGGCCGTAAACATCTTCATTGACTGTAAGAACGGGTGCAAGACCGCAGGCGCCTATGCAGTGGCAAGCATCAAGAGAGAACTTACCGTCGGGAGTGCGTTCGCCACCGCCGATTCCAAGCTTTTCCTGGAGCTTATTGTAGATATCTCCGGAACCCTTTACATAGCAAGCTGTACCGAGACAGACTGAGATCGTGTACTCTCCCTTGGGATAGAGTGAGAACTGAGCGTAGAAGGTAACAACGCCGTAGATCTTCTCAAGCGGGATGCCTGTGTTGTCGGAAATGAGAGCCTGGACCTCAATGGGAAGGTAGCCGTAGATCTCCTGAGCCTTCTGGAGTATCGGCATAAGAGAACCCTTATCGTCCTTCTTTTCTGCGATAACCTTGAGAAGCTCAGCTTCCTGCTCGGGAGTACCCTTGAAGGGAACAGTTGATTTAGCTGAATTCATTTAATGGACCTCCTTGTTTTAGCTGTGAAAAATGTAACAATGTCATGTACAAAAATAAAATGAGACAAAATATCACATCTCACATATCTTAGATATTATACCATATATAAAAGAAAATTTCTATCTCCAATTTAGCCTAATTCGTCACATGATTACTGTGCATTTTATACAATAATGTCGAAAACCATAATGTTAGTATCATATAACATTTACAAGTGTCAATGTTCTTGTATTTCGCCTATATTTTGTTACAGCAAGCCTTAAATCTGACTTCTGTCAGTGTTTGTACGAATTGTTAATAATAATTTTATATTTTCAATTATTTTTTGTGCTGCGCATCGACTTTTAGGCTATAAAATCGTTGCACATCACGCATATTTTGTTATATTTTATCCGCTTCAAAAAAGATATTAAAAGTATATACATATTAATCAAAAATTCTCATTTCCGATTTTTCAAAATTTATTGACAAAACCCGTTTCGTATTGTATATTAATTTTAGAACATATAAATAAGCGCCATGATACGCTTTTTCTGCTCAGCCCGGCAATGTCCTGCACTGCATTCCCGGGTGCTCTGCGACTTCATATGGAAAAGGAGATTTTTATGAATTTACCCAATGACCCCGTGATCTTACTAAGCTATATCAATACTCTTCTCCGTGATGAGTATCCGTCATTTACAGAGCTTTGCAAAAGCCTTTGTATCCCCGAGGAGGAGATCAGCAGCAAACTGAGCGGCATCGGATATGTTTATGATCCTAATACTAATTCATTCAGATAGTATCCGCTGATCCGGATACTGAGGCGATGCAACTGCATCGGATGGGAGGGCTTATGAAACCATTTTTCAAAAACATTACGTCTGTCACAGCTGCGGCTGTGATGGCTCTTTGCTCCTTCAATGCGGGCTTCTACGCAGGAGCAGATGACGAAATTCCCGACAAATGCGTAGTACACTATGATCTCAGCGGTGAGGGTATCATCATTCCCGAAGACAAAGACGGAAATCCTCAGTCTATCGAGGACATCGAGACAGATCCCAATTCTTCGGTATACGTTACAAATGTAATTCCCGAGCGCGAGGGTTATATCTTCAGCTGCTGGACTGCTGACAATATTGCTGCATACCCCGCCGGAACTGTTATGAGAGTAGGCACCGAAAATGTGGACCTTCACCCCGTGTGGATCGACGAGGAAGACGAAAACTTCCACAAGGTCACTTTCAGAGTTGAAAAGAACGGCGAGATCGATGAGGAAGCCGAAAAGTACGTTCCCGCACAGAACGCTCTCAAAGGCAGATATATTCTGATCCCCTCATGGAAATTCACACAGACGGGCTATGATCAGAAGGGCTGGACCGATGGTGTTCACGAATTTGAGGTTAATACATATATTCTTGTCGGCGACGAAGACATCATCCTCCGTCCCAATCTCAAGAAGATTTACAAGCTCAAATACTCCGCAGGCGACTATGAGGGTATTGTCGGTGCATCCTTCCAGGAGTATGAGCTGGCAGAATCCTTCCCCACTTCCCTTCAGTCTGCTGACCGTTTCTCAAGGATCGGCTATGAGATCAAGAACTGGCACTGCATTACCGACGGCAAGGACTATGAGCCCAATGCTGTATTTATAATGCCGGGCAGTGACGTCCTCATCGAACCCAACTGGTCACCTTTAAGATACACTGTTGTTTTCTCGGCAGACAAAAATAATGTAAAGGTACCGGGATATACAGGTACAGCCATCACAGCTCCCGAGTGCCCCATAACAAAGGAAGGCTATACATTCGGCGGCTGGCAGTACGGTGACGAAACAGTACAGGCCGGTGAGGAATACACTATCAAGGGAGCCGCTCCCGGACTCGGTATCAGATTTACAGCGATCTGGAACGAGGCAGGTTCTGATGTCACTACAACTACAGTCACAGATCCTGTTACCACTACAACTACTACTGTGACTGAAACAACCACTACAACAGTGACAGAGACAACTACGACAACAGTGACAGAGACAACTACTACATCTGCTCCTTCGGAGACAACAACTACAACATCTGCTCCTGTGAGCGATATTGCTTACGGCGACTCAAACTGTGACGAGAAGGTTGAGCTTGCTGACGCTATCCTTCTTATGCAGTCTATCGCAAATCCCGATAAGTACGGCGTGGAAGGCAGCGATGCCAAGCACCTCACTCGCCAGGGCGCAAACAACGGAGACGTTGATAAGTCCGTTGTGGGTATCACATCAGGCGACGCTCTTATGATACAGGAGTTCCTTCTCAAAAAGATAGATACTCTTGTTCCCGCTGAAAAATAAAAAAGACTGCAAAGCAGTCTCATAAAACGTAAGTTTACCGAGGGTGAATAAATAAGCCCTCGGTTTTCTGTTTATATAACGCCAAGCCCCTCAAGGAGCAGCTTTGCTCCTATGAGCACCAGCACTGCACCGCCTGCAAACTCAGCCTTTTTCTCGTATTTGCTGCCGAAACGGTGTCCGATGAAAACTCCGATAAGCGAAAGCAAAAATGTCACAACGCCTATAACTGAAACAGAGGAGATAAGCGGAGTTTTCTCCGCAGCGAAGACTACGCCCACAGCAAGTGCATCTATGCTTGTGGCTATTGCAAGCAGGAACAGCTCCTTAATATCAAGGCTGTACTCCTTGCCGCTCTCCTCATCGTCATTTTTTCCGAAAGCTTCTATCATCATTTTTCCGCCGATAACTGCAAGCAGACCGAAAGATACCCAGTGACTGAAGGAGCTTATAAACTCTGCAAAACGGCTTCCGAGAAAATAGCCTATCATCGGCATAAGCGCCTGAAATACGCCAAAGAACAGAGCAGTTATCACACCGCCCTTCAGGCTGATCTTTTTCATACTCAGCCCCTTACAGACCGACACAGAAAAGGCGTCCATAGCCAGTCCTACAGATATGAGCAGTAATTCCGTTATTCCCATACAAACGTCCTCTCAAAAAAAATTCGGATACCTGCGTACCCGAAATTCTGCTCAGGTACAGCGATAAAGCCGTACATGAGTCTCATTATTTAAGGCAAAACCGGACGCTCTATGCGCCAGTATGTCGGCTTGCCGCACACTAACGTGTGTTAACTACTCCCTCACATAACATAGCTTATTATACATTATACAGGGAAGCAAGTCAATATATTACTGTTAGCACTTCAAAACAATATTAAAGCTCATATGTCATTATGTAGTCGTCCATAACAAAGCCCTCACCAATATCGGTAACGACCTGGTCGGTGACTGTAAAGCCCGTCTTCTTGTATACATCTATTGCGTGAACGTTGTGCTTGTTTACCGTGAGATAGACGTGAGACTTGCCGCTGTCTCTCGCCTCCTCAAATACCTTTTCCAGCATCTGCGAAGCAATTCCCCTGCCCCGCTTATCCCTGCGGAGATAAAGCTTGCTGAGAAAGAAACGATGATCCTTTTCGGGTCTCATGCCAATGTAGCCGCAGAGCTCTCCGTCATCACGGACTGCAAAGTAACTGTAGTCCTGATCGATTATCTGCTTTGTCATAGCCTTGTATGACTGGAATTTTTCGACCATGTAGTCGATCTGTCCTTCACTGATTATGCCTGTGAAGCACTCGTGCCATATAATGTCCGCCAGCTGCGCTGTCTCCTTGAGTTCGGTATCGCTACCGATCTTCTTTATGGTAATAGCCATATACAAGCTCCTGTTCGCTGTAATAGAAGGGGCAGCGGAGCTGCCCCAGGTAATTATTCTTCCTCGGGCATCTCCCAGTTGTGGTATACATTCTGAACGTCATCGTTCTCCTCAAGGTGCTCAAGAAGCAGGTTCATCTTCTTGATGTGATCCTCGTCTGTGAGAGTTGTATAGTTTGCAGGGATCATTTCAGCCTCTGCTGAAAGTACGTTGTAGCCCTTTGCTGTAAGAGCCTCACGAACTGCGCCTACATTCTCGGGAGCACACTCGATCTCAACAGTCTCCTCGTTGATGTCGAAATCATCTCCGCCGCACTCGAATACATCGTCCATTACCTTGTCCTCATCGAGACCTGTGTTCTCAAGGATAACGATACCCTTGTTTGTGAACATAAAGGATACACAGCCGATAGTACCGAGATTGCCGCCGAACTTGTCAAAATAGTGACGAACCTCGCCCGCTGTTCTGTTTCTGTTGTCTGTAAGGCACTCTACGATAACAGCAACTCCGTTAGGACCATATCCCTCGTATGTGATGTTCTCATAGTTGTTCTTGTCGCCGTCGCCGGCTGCCTTCTTGATTATACGGTCGATATTGTCGTTAGGCACGTTGTTGGACTTAGCCTTTGCGATAAGGTCACGAAGCTTTGCATTGTTGTTGGGGTCGGGACCGCCCTCCTTAACAACAACTGTGATCTCACGGCCGATCTTTGTGAAGATCTTACCCTTTGCAGCATCGGTCGCTTCCTTCTTACGCTTGATATTATTCCATTTTGAATGACCTGACATAGTTTTACACTCCTATCTGTTCATTTTCGTTAAGATCTGAATTTATGATAAGTTCAAACAGCTCGCTGATACGCTCGTTCCCGCCTGTCAGATAAAGGTATCCGAACAGGCACTCAAGCGCAGTTGCACGGCGGTATTCCGCAGCGTCTGCGTGCTTCGGAACAGTATTGCCCGTAGCATTGCGTCCCCTTTTTAAGACCGCAAGCTCATGCTCCGAGAGCTTCTCTGCAACGAGGTCGTAGGCTTTCGACTGGAACTCCGCACAGACCAGCCTGATCTTTGCGGAATGAAGCTTCGCCACAGGCATATTAGCCTTGCGTAGAAGATACTCCCTAACCAGTGTATCGTACACGCTGTCACCCAGAAAAGCAAGAGTCAGCGGACTGTATGAATTAGCTTCACGCTCAGTAAGTTTTTCTCTGCTCATATCAGTTTACAAAGTCGAACTCGAAGCCCTCAAGGCTTACGGTGTCGCCCTCCTGTATACCCATCTCCTCAAGCTTTGCAATGATACCACTGTTGATGAGAACACGCTGGAAATACTGGAGCGACGAATAGTCGTCGGGATCGACAGTACGCATGATAGGCTGTATCCAGGGAGCATCCACAAAGTAAACGCCGTCCTCAACAGTTATCTCGAACTTCTTGTCAACGCCAAGCATCTCGTCAAGCTCCTCCTGCGGGATAGGCTCTGCCTCGAATTCCCTGATGGGAGGAAGGGTATCAAGCACCTCCGAGACCTTGTTCATAAGCTCGGCAGTACCCTGGGTAGTGGCTGCTGATATGCAGAAAAATGGTATATTCTTGTCCTCGATATATTTACGGAACTTCTCGATCTGTTCCTCTGTCGCCATGTCGGACTTATTTGCCGCAACGATCTGTGGACGGACTGCAAGTTCCTCGTTGAACTTGGCAAGCTCCGCATTGATCACCTCGAAATCCTCGCAGGGATCGCGTCCCTCAATGCCCGAAACGTCTACAACATGGACTATAAGACGGCATCTTTCAACGTGTCTGAGGAACTCATGCCCCAGACCTACACCGTCTCCTGCACCTTCGATAAGACCGGGTATATCAGCCATTACGAAGGACTTTTCCTCATCTACCCTTACAACTCCGAGAACGGGAGTGAGAGTAGTAAAATGGTAATTTGCTATCTTAGGTTTAGCGGCGCTGACTACCGAGATAAGTGTGGATTTTCCCACATTCGGATAGCCCACAAGTCCCACGTCAGCAAGAAGCTTCAGCTCCAGAGTTACCTCGAACTCCTCACCGGGAAATCCCGGCTTTGCAAACTTGGGTATCTGGCGAGTTGAGGTGGCAAAATGGACATTGCCCTTACCGCCCTGACCGCCTCTCGCAAGGACCTTCGGCTCGTCAGTTGACATATCCGCCATTATCCTTCCGCTTTTGGCGTCGCGGATAACCGTACCTCTCGGCACCTTGATTATAAGGGGCTGAGCGCTTTTGCCCGTGCAGTTTCTGCTGCTTCCGTTCTCACCGCGGTCCGCCACATATTTTCTCTTGTATCTGAAGTCTATAAGGGTCGAGAAATTATCATCGACCTGAAAGACTACATCTCCGCCGCGTCCGCCGTCGCCGCCGTCGGGACCTCCCGCCGCAACATATTTTTCACGGTGAAAGGACACTGCTCCGTCGCCGCCGTCACCTGCTTTGATCTTTATCTTCGCCTGATCAACAAACATTTCCGACCTCCGTTTCTAAAGAAAAAACCCAAGCAAATGCTCGGGTTTTATTGTCACGTTATGGCTGTTACTGCTCAATCTCGTAAACAGAAACCTTCTTACGGTCACGGCCGAAACGCTCAAACTTTACCTTACCGCTTACTGTAGCGAATAATGTATCATCTGAACCGATGCCAACGCCGTTACCGGGATGGATATGTGTACCTCTCTGACGAACGAGAATGTTGCCTGCCTTAACGAACTGACCGTCTGCTCTCTTGACACCGAGTCTCTTAGCCTCAGAGTCACGTCCGTTCTTAGTAGAACCAACACCCTTCTTATGAGCGAAGAACTGCATACTGATCTTTAACATACTTACACCTCCGAAATAATGATTTTGATCGTGTTAGGGAACTCTTCCAGTATAGCCTCAAAATGCTGTTTCAAAACATTCAGCAGTCTTGGCGGTATCTCTCCGTCGTCCTCGCAGACACATTCGATGACATTGTCACCCACTGTGATCTTCGGCTGAAGCCCGAACTCTCCGAGGATATTTGCGGTAAGCTGTACAGCTGAGGAAACAGCCGCACAAGCAACGTCCTCGCCAGCCTCGGCATAACCCGAATGGCCGCTGAACTTAAAGCCTGTCAGAAGTCCCTGCTTTTCATAAAATTCTGCGCGGATCATGATCAAGCCTTGATAGCTTCGATCTTCACCTGAGTGTAAGGCTGTCTGTGACCCTGCTTCTTCTTCTCACCCTTCTTGGGCTTGTAAGTGAAAACAGTGATCTTCTTAGCCTTGCCGTTCTTCAGAACCTTAGCGCTTACTGCTACACCGTCAACATAGGGTGTACCGATCTTAAGACCATCGTCTGCTCCGAGAGCAACTACCTTATCAAAAGTAACTGTCTCATCAGCCTCTGCTGCAAGCTTCTCGATGAAGATGATATCTCCCTCATTAACCTGATACTGCTTTCCGCCGGTTTCAATAACTGCGTACATATTGTGGCACCTGCCTTTTCAATAAACTCGCTGTTACAGGCGTGTAATGGCACAACTTTAAAGCCTGTTTACAAGCGGCAATAATATTTTATCACAAACAAAGGGCTTTGTCAAGCTTTTTTTACTATATTCCGCAAAAAACATCCCCTGCTCAGTACAGGGGAAGTGTAAACGGTCTTACCAGACTCTGTAGCCCTCATGGCCGATCTTGTAGGAAGTACCGGGAACGTAGAGATCCTCAGGCTTGAGCTCTCTGTTCTCCTCCTTAGCGGTGTCAAGAGCCTTCTTCAGCTCTCTGAATGCAACACTGTTGGTAACTATACGGGAAACGTCCTCCTGAGAAGGTCTTGTGCTGAGGAATTCCAGGATAGCCTGCTGGAGGTAGAAATACGAACGGAGCTGAGTCTTCTTGAACTCAATGCTCTGCTGCTCATCGCCCTCACCCTCAAGGAGGAAGAGGCTGTCGCCCTCACGGTAGCCCAGAGTGAGCTTTGCAAAGATCTCGGGGATAAATACTCTTATCTCAGCTGCAAGATCCTTGTTGCCTTCGGTGAGCTCCTCAAGCTTCTTGGACATTTCGATATATTCTTCTCTTGATGTGATCTTTGTCATTGACTGGATAGTCTCCTTTGCAGCAGACATTACCAGCTCCTTATTGAAGGGGCACTGATCCTCCTCGCGCTGAACGAGGATAGCATACTGCTTCTCGGAAACGAAAGTCTCGGTAGCGTTCATTTCCTTTGCCACGTACTCCTTGAAGTACTGGGGAAGCTCAACAAGAACAGAGCCGTTGAGGCGCACCTCGATGATCTCCTTATCCTTGAACTTTGCAAGATAGATCCTGAGCCAGTAGTACTTCTTTGAACCGATGTACTTGGGTATCTCATTTCTGATGAAGTTCACCAGCATTGTAGGCTCCTTGTCCTTTACACCTATTCTTACAACAGACTGGCAGTACATATCGAAGTCATAGTGCTGTCTGAGGAAGTCAACAGGAACATGGATACCGTTCTTTTTGGTCATGCTCTGGTCGAGGGGATGCCATACGCCGCCGTGGAATATCTCAACAGCCATTTTAGCAACGTCCTCGTCAGTTCTGCCCTGGGCATCAACAGGCTCGATGAGAGGCTCATCGAAGTCGTCGTGTCTTACGATGAATACGACCTGGAGCACCTTTACGTCCTCAACGTCATCAAGTCTTGCCACCTGAACGTCAATGGTAAAGCCCTTGGGCATAATAACGCAGTCGTCGTAAAGAGTGCCGCTCAGCTTCTCATTGAGCTGATTAAGGATAAGTTTTTTCATACCTTCCTTAGGATCAACTACTGCTGCTGAAGCTGCTTCATCCTTCTGATTGTTCTTCTTCTTAAAAAGTCCCATTTTCTATTCTCCTTATATAATGTTATAAATATATGCTCTGCATAATATTAAACTGTGAATTTGACCGCTGCCCAGCCTTCGCGGACCTCGGGCTCGGGATCCTTGAAGCCGACTGACTTCAGCGCGTCTATTACCTCGTCCATACGCTCCTCGATGATACCGGATACGATAAGTATACCGCCTTTTTTCAGGTATCTCAGGAAGCTTTCCTTCATGGCGATGAGCACATCGGCAACGATGTTTGCAGCGATGATGTCGTACTTATCATCGATCTCGTCAGCAAGCTTCTCATCGGTGAGGATATTTCCGAAGTAAGTCCTGTACTTCTCCTTTGGAATGTGGTTCTTGACAGCATTCTCAAGAGCTGTGACCGCTGCATTTTCCTCAATATCCACTGCAACTGCGCTCTCAGCTCCCAGGAGCATTGCTCCGATGGAGAGAATTCCGCTTCCGCAGCCCATATCCAGCAGCCTGTCGCCCTTATTGAGGTACTTTTCAAGGACCTCCAGACAAAGCCGTGTGGTGTGATGCTTGCCTGTTCCGAAGCTCGAAGCAGGGTCGATCTCAAGGATCAGTCTGCCGTCGCTGTTGTCATAGTCCTCCCAGGAGGGCTTGATGACCAGCTTCTCGCCGACCTTAAAGGGCTTGAAATACTGTTTCCAGTTGTTTGCCCAGTCCTCCTCGCGTATGCTTGACATCTCAGCCTCAAGACGTCCGTAAACGCCCCCGGTATCGGCAGCTTTCATCTCGGCAAGCATGGATTTTATAGCAAGGAGCATTTCGGCTCCCTGACCGTTTGAAGGGATATATACGGTGATACAGGTCTCGCATTCGGAAAGCCCCATGAGATCATCGTCAATGTAGTCCCACTGACCGTTCTTGTTCTCAAGGAACTCCTTGAAATCCTCGGGATCCTTGATAGAAAATCCCTTGATGCCTATGTCCGTAAGCTTAGAGCAGAGAAGCTCTATTCCCTCCGTCGTTGTGTAGATGTTGACTTCTGTCCATTCCATCAGTAAAAGTTCTCCTTAATTGCAGATGCGCATGAGATACATGAGCACATCAGTATTGTCTATCAGTCCGTCGCCGCTTATATCCGCAGCAGCTATCTCCGCGCCTGTAAGTACGGAAACACCTTCGGGAAGCCTTGAACGGCTGATGATATATTCATTTATAAGTGCAAGATCGTAGCCGTCAAAGGCGCCGTCATTGTTTATATCGCCCATTACAAGCTTCTTTTCCTTGCCTGCAAAAACAAGCTCTGAAAGCTTTACACGGCACTTTTTGCTGTTGATGACTACCTCGCCCGTATCACCGCTGACACTGACAACATCGACTATGTTGCCTTCCTCCAGAACAGCGGCTGTCTCCTTACTGTCCTCTGAATAAACGGTTACAGTTCTGCTGTCAGGGCAGTAATACTCGCCCTTCACGTATGTAACTGTAGTTGAAGGCTTTGCAGTTGTTGAGGCAGCCTTTGTGGCAGCGACTGATGCCTTTGTAGTTGTGGCAGCTGCTTTTGTAGTTGTAGCCGCCTTGGTTGTTGTAGTAACTTTCGTTGTAGTAGCTGCTGCTTTGGTTGTTGTAGAAGTGGTGGTCGTTGTTACAGCGGTAGTGGTCACAGGTGCTGCCCCCCTCGGGGGTATACAGAGGAGTGAATCCGCTGTATGGGGTCTTGCCCTTGAGGAGCTGATATACTGTTATATTCGCGTTGTTATACGCCTTGAACATGAGTATATCGTCCTTAGCGGGGTCAGCCATGTAAACATCGTCGCCGATGACACCGTCGATATAGACCCAGTGTCCGCCGACATTGCATATTACGTAGCTGCCCTTGTTGAGAGCCGCCTTGATCTCGGCAGCCTTGCCCTTCTGGTCTGTTGATTTAAAGCTAAGATTAGCCGAATCAATGCTTATCTCCTTGACTACCTTGTTTACGGAAGCCCACGAGCTGAGTCCGCCCGAGGAATTGAATGCTCCGATGTCATTGAGCTGCTTTGCAAATACTCCCGGATCAAAATCCGTGGTATTCCTTGCACCCGAGGCAACTGCGACCATAGCGATGGACGTTATATAGCAGCCGGATCTGCGTACATTCGAGCCGCCGATAGCAGTATTGCCCCATCGGCTGTCCATCTGGCGCCACAGTCTGAAGTCCTCTGCGGCATGAGCCGAATGAACAGGTCTGTACGCTCCTGCCAGAATTCCGATGATCATCAGGAATGTGAGCAGGAGCTTCGATATTCCGTTGTCTTTTACAGTTCGCATAATTAACCTCCATTCATACTTTGTCGGTTTGTTATGCCCCTTCTTTTTTTAGCCTCCCTGAGCGCCTCATAAGCAGCTATGTAGTCGTTCAGAGCTATCTCTCTTTCGCTCTCGCTGAGAGCTTCCCCACCATAAGCAGCTCTGTCGAATAGTACAGCGGTTTCAGAGATCTCAGCTCCCGTTGCCTTCCGTACCAGATCCGCAGCCTCTGCCGAGGTATTGACATCTTCTATATCATATAATTTACATATCCTGAGCATTGCGCTCTTTACGAACTCACCCGGAGCCCTCCTGCGTGCTCTGCTTATAAAGAACCTGTGAGAGAATCTCGGATAGAGGAATGCACCGAGTAAAACCAAAAGTGCGCCTGCAAGGATAATAAGTCCTGCTCTTGAAAGCATATTCGTGGCGGATGTTTTCTTTTCCTCCACAACAGTGTCTGTCACAGTAGGCTCGAAGTCTGTCCAGCCATAGCCTCTTATGTACAGCTGAGGATAACCGTGAGCGTCCTTTGTTGTAACAACGTGATCTGTACCCTGATTCCAGTAGCCCTCTTCCCTGCGGGTCATATTGTAGCCCTCGCAGTATCTTGCAGGGATACCTGCCGCACGGGCAAGAAGTACCATTGAGGTAGCGTACTCATAGCAGACGCCTGTCTTCGTCTCGAAGATGAAGTCCTCTGCATTTTCGCCTTCCTTCTTCACATAGTCAAGATCATAGATGTAATCATTATTGTAGAAATATCCCTCAAGGATCCTTGCCTTTTCATAATCAGACTTTGCGTCCTTTGTGAGTTCATCGGCAAGCTCCTTTATGCGCTGATTGTCACCGTAGTCCAGCAGGTCATTGAGATAGTCCTCATAATACCTGTAATCAATACCGAAATAGTCATAAGCCTCACCCTTGTCCTCATCATCGTACTTTGCCCAGTACAGGACATCATCTGTGTCCTCAAGGAGCTGTTCATAGTCAAACTGAGCGATATGATCAAGGAACTCCTGGTTCCTGCTGCTCATAAAGAAAGTATCAGCAGCATAATCAAACTCGAAGTACTCTGTACTTGAAAAATCAGAGCTTACGGATACGACCGTTCCGCCTGTAAGGGTGGCAAGCTCTCCATCCTTGGAGCAGTCTTTGAGCCTGACAGCATTCTGAGGTACGGGAGCGGAGTCATTCTCATAGCTCAGTCCCGCAGAACCCACTACAGTGTATAGCGTGGCAGATCTGACCTCGGGAGCGTCCAGCCCCTCCTCCAGATACTCGGTAAGACCGTATTTCTCAGCGTATGCTTCATCGAGCGAAGCTGCCTCAAGGAAGGCATCTGCCATTCCCATGGGCGACATTATGTTCAGAGGAAGTGCCTCGGTCCTTTCATCGTAATGAAGGTCGAGACCGCCTGTGGACCATGTATCGTCTTTAAAGTTATATGTGGAATATGAAGCCATCTTAAGGTGGAACTCGTCCTGTGAGACTGCCTCATACACTATCATATCCCTGACGCTTGTCCTGAAACGCTGACCGCCCGTGGTATTACGGAAAACGTTCAGCATATTGACCAGTCTGTCAGTGAGCACATCAGCGTTGATAAGGGTCTCAAGGGTGGTCCTGTCCGCTTCGATGGCTGGCTTCGGGAAAAGAGCAGCTACAGATGCGAAAATCACAGCATAGACAGCTATCGGTTTCCACGAGCGCCTCCTCTCAACGAACTCAGTATCCTCAGAGTCTTTGAGCTGACGATAATACACCATAAGAAGGATATATCCGACAGCAAGGAGTATTATCATGAGGGTAGGCATCTTCTCGTATTCCTTACCGTATATCACGAAGGGAATTATGAAGATAAGGAAATTCATGAATATCCTGTATCTTACCCTTGTGAAGTAGTATATGACCGAAGCCATGAATATTAGGAACAGCAGGAAGAAGGTCACCGCGAACCAGAAGTTATATTCAATAGAATCCTGCGGAGTGAGGAACCAAAGCATCCATGTGATAGGATAGTTCTCCTGGCCAAGGGCAAGAGTAAGCCGTATCGCCATAGCAAAGACTCCCACACACGCAGTGTATGCACAAAAGCCAAGAATATGGCGTTTCTGCATGAAGTCAAATACCCTGAAAAGCAGCCAGCCGACGACAAATGTCACTGCTCCGAAGCCAAGGGCAAATACAATGCCCTCAGAGTCTACCTTATCCCTGTTCCGGTGATGATACATCAGTGCTATCATTATAAGCACCGTGTACCAGAGAACAGGATCAGTGAGGGTCCTCAGCAGGAATGATCTCAGGCTGAATGGTTTAGTGTTGGTCTCTTTCATTATTTATACCAGTTTAAAGTTATTATCCTCATCAAGATACCACAGAGGCAGCGAGGTCGAATTGGGAGTTGAGGGGGAAAGCCCAACGATACTTATATTATCAGGACTGTCAATATTCTTGGTTATAAAGCCAAAATCACCCGAAGCATCGGTGGTGGCGATCACGCAGGCACACACCGAGCCGCCGAACTGTGATATATCAACTCGTTTGTCGGGAACAACCTTGACAGCAAGGACCTTCAGCAGGAGCTGATCGGGATAATCGGGATTATCCACGCTCTCGCTCACTGTCTCTCCCGAGCTTGAACGATAAATAAAGCTGCACGCGATACCCTGCTTGACCAGAAGGGAAAGGAGTCCGAATACAGACCTTATAAGCTTTTCTTCACCCAATACCACTTTTTCAGCAGGGAAACCGCTGCGCCTGTACAGGTCAAGCACCACAACTGGCTGAACAGAGGCAACTGCCTCATCCAGTCGTACCATCATCTTTCCTTTTTTGGAAGAAAGCTTCCAGTTGATACGCTTGAGCGGGTCTCCCAGCTCATACTCACGGTGCTCATAGCCCGGAGATGTATTGGCTGAGAACATCATCGCCGTATCGTTTTCCTCTTCCTCATCGCTTGTGAACACCACGTCCGCAATAGAGCGGAATAGCTGTGTTGAAGCCTTGATCTCGGGAACCGGCGGTATAACGCCGATGGAGACAGGCTGAGGGAGAGGAGTCTTCAGGGGGAGCCTGAAAAATCCGAGGAAGCCGCAGGAGTATACGCTTTTTATGCCCACCTCGCCGTTTCCGCCGATAAGGGCGTCAAGCTCTATAGTGAAGCTCTTTTTCTTCTCGCCGAGCATTGTCAGCTTGCGCTTTTTGAACTGCTGACCGAATATCTCGGTAGCATAGGGCTCGATCTCTATCACCGCAAGGGGAAAAACTCCCGTCTTGCTGACAGTCACCCTGACAGGGAGCCTGCTTCCTTTTGGCACATATGCGTCGCAGGTAAAGTCCACCTTGACCCTGTTCCTTGCGTAAACCACAAAAAACAGTGAAACAAGCGGTGCGAACAGCACAAATGCGAGGAGTATGATACCCATTTCGCCGTCTATATAGAATGTGAAGATATAGACGAGAAAGGCAACTGCAAGAACACTTACGATGCTTTTAATATGCTTGATCATCTGATCATTGAGGGGACCTGACAGGTCCTGAGAACGTTTTCAATATAAGCCTCGCCTGTACTGAAAGCGGTTTTTCCCTGAGGTGAAAGGATTATTCTGTGAGCCAGCACGGAAACTGCCGTATTCTTGACATCATCGGGAGTAACATACTCTCTGTCATAGATATAGGCAAATGCCTTTGCAGCCTTGAAAAGAGCGATACTTCCACGGGGGCTGATACCCAGGATAGTGTTCCTGTCCTGACGGGTAGATGAAACTATCCTAACGATATAATTCTTGACCTCATCCGTTACTCTCACGCGCTTGACCTCCTCCTGCATAGCAGCGATGTCATCAACGTGCATAACGGGCTCGGGTATATTTGCGATAGGGTTATGTCTCTCCGTTCTTTCGAGGATCATTACCTCCTCCTGAACTGAGGGATAGCCCATTGAAAGCTTCATGAAAAATCTGTCCATCTGTGCTTCGGGAAGATGGAAGGTACCGTAGGTCTCTACGGGATTCTGTGTAGCCATTACGAGGAAGGGTCTGGGGAGCTTGTGTGTAACACCGTCAAGACTTATCTGGCGCTCCTCCATAGCCTCAAGAAGTGCCGACTGCACCTTAGGCGAGGCACGGTTTATCTCGTCCGCAAGGAGAAAATTGCACATTACAGCTCCGTCGCGGTAAATGAACTCTCCCTTTGCCGAGTCAAGCATAGTAAAGCCTGCGATGTCGGAAGGCATGATGTCGGGGGTGAGCTGTATCCTGTTGAATTTTCCGCCGATTGAACGTGAAAGTGCGGTTATCAGCTGAGTTTTGCCGACGCCGGGAACGTCCTCAAGGAGAACATGACCCTCGCAGAGCAGTGCAGCGATGAGTTTTACCACTGTATCCTGCTTTCCGACGATAACTCTTCCCACTGATTCGGCAAGTCTGCTTATATTTGAATTCATAGATGTGTACCTCGTTTATCTGAGTATATTATCCATTTAAACTTATTATATCATATTTTGTCAATGACTGCAAGGGAAATCCATACGAAAATGCGCCTTGATTATTGTAACATCTGACAATAACCAAGGCGCATAAATGTGGAAAAATTGTATAATTGTGTCTGAAAACAGCAAAACAGCGGCAGATCACTCTGCCGCTGCTGAATACTGTAAAATTACTTGATCATCTTAGCAATCTCGTCAGCGAGGTTATCTTCCTTCTTTTCAACGCCTTCGCCGCGCTCATAACGAACTACTTCTACGACCTTGATAGAACCGCCGAGCTTCTTAGCCTCAGCGTCAACATAACCCTGAACGCTCATCTTGTCGTCCTTAACGAAGGCCTGCTCAAGGAGGCAGTTCTCGCTGTAGTACTTGCCTACCTTACCCTCAACGATCTTAGCACGAACCTGCTCGGGCTTGGAAGCCATCTTGGGATCCTCAGCCATCTGAGCCATCATGATCTCCTTCTCCTTCTCAAGTACCTCAGCAGGAACCTGCTCACGGCAGAGGTATGCAGCGTTAAGAGCTGCGGACTGCATAGCAACGTCCTTACCGATAGCAGCTACCTGATCAGCAGCAAGATCTGTGTCCATCTTTACGAGAACGCCGATGCTTCCGCCATTGTGGATGTAAGAAGCAAGCTTGCCCTCGAGTCTTACGAAACGACGGATAACGATGTTCTCACGGATCTTCATACCAGCCAGCTCAGTGAGGACCTCGCCTACTGTATTGCTGCCGCCGCTGATCTGCATCTCCTTGAGAGCCTCAACGTCAGCAGGATTCTTCTCAATGATCGTGTTAGCTACGTTAGCAACGAAGTTTCTGATGTCGTCTGTGTTAGCAGCGAAGTCAGTCTCTGTGTTTACTTCGAGAAGAACGCCTACCTCGCCTTTTACAACAGCAGTTACAACGCCCTCAGCAGCAGCTCTGCCGCTCTTCTTAGCCTGTGTAGCAAGTCCTTTTTCTCTGAGGAACTCGATAGCCTTGTCCATATCGCCATCGTTCTCTTCGAGAGCCTTCTTACAGTCCATCATACCAACGCCTGTGGACTTCATGAGTTCTTTAATTTCAGCAACGGAAACCTTTCCCATTGTAATTACCTCCTGTTATTTTAATATTAAATCCGCAAAAACCCGAAGGGTTAGTTCGGGTTTTTGATTGTATTCTTAGATTATTCAGCGTCAGCCTCAGCTGTCTCAGCAGCAGCTTCCTCTGCGGGAGCCTCCTGAGCTTCCTCAGCAGCAGCTGTGTCATCGCCCTGTCTGCCTTCGATAACAGCGTTAGCGATTGTGCCTGCGATAAGCTTTACAGCTCTGATAGCGTCGTCGTTACCGGGGATAACGTAGTCAACTTCATCAGGATCGCAGTTTGTATCAACGATAGCAACGATCGGGATGTTGAGCTTCTTAGCCTCAGCTACAGCGATCTTTTCCTTGCGGGGGTCTACGATGAAGAGTGCTGCGGGGAGCTTCTTCATTGTCTTGATACCGCCGAGGAACTTCTCGAGCTTCTCTATCTCAAGGTTGAGCTTTACAACTTCCTTCTTGGGGAGGAGTGCGAATGTGCCGTCCTCTTCCATAGCGTGGAGCTGCTCAAGTCTCTTGATTCTTGTCTGGATTGTCTTGAAGTTGGTGAGCATACCGCCCAGCCATCTTGCATTTACATAGTGTGCGCCGGCTCTTGTAGCTTCTTCCTTAACGGAATCGCCAGCCTGCTTCTTTGTACCTACGAAAAGAACCTCGCCGCCCTGTGAAGCGATGTCGCGAACGAACATATAAGCTTCCTCAAGCTTCTTTACGGTCTTCTGAAGGTCGATGATGTAGATGCCGTTTCTTTCTGTGAAAATGTAGGGTGCCATTTTCGGGTTCCATCTTCTTGTCTGGTGTCCGAAGTGAACGCCTGCTTCAAGAAGCTGCTTCATTGATACTACTCCCATGGTGTAGTCCTCCTTAAAATTGGTTAATATTAATCCTCCGCCTGACTTAGCTCAGCAGCAACGCAGGAATATGCGCACCAACCGCTGAAAGTACAAGCGTGCGAATTGCCTTAATATTATATCATTTTCCGCAGTATTTTTCAAGCATTTTTGCAATATCTATTTCAACAAACTTGAAAGTGAGTTCCTGCGTTTTTTTGTCAATTTCATCTCAGGGCTCTCCGAAGAGCGCTCTACCAGGATAATGTCCTCACCAACGACCTTTATCTCGGAGCAGCTCAGCACCGTATCATCTGTTCTGCCGAGAAGCCCGAAAAGCCGCTGTCCTCCGTATATGATGAGAGAGGTCACACTGCCGCTTTCAATGTCAAGCTCTATATCGTCTATGAACCCCAGGCGCTCCCCCGAGATCATATCTATGACTTCCTTCCTGCATATATCATCAAAGCAAAGCCGCAAGCCCACCGCCCCCTCATACATTATATATGTATGTCAGCGAAGGAAAAAGAACTCCTCGGGAGTTTCACCTCCGCCTGTGGAAGTATACGCATAGTAGGACAGGATAAGTGAAGCGTCATACGCATTGACTGCGAAATCGTCATTGAGGTCCGATTTCAGCTTCTGCGCCTCTGTAAAGCCCTCGCCGCCCGCGTCGGTGGAAGTTCTGGCGTATTCCGAAAGCACAACGGAAGCGTCCAGAGCGTTGACGGCTCCGTCGCTGTTCATATCGCCGTATCTGAAGTCGAACTCCACAAAAGGCATTCCGTTCTCAGCGGCATACGCTTCGGCAGCTGTCCCCTTTTCTCCGTATATGACAGCTTCATTCAAGCCCTGATACTCTCCCTTCTGAAAGAGATAACCGACAGCGTGGTCTCCGATCTCGGTGACCGAAGGCGGAATGATGACCCTTTTCTGATAGTAATTGTTCTGAGCTGCATGGCTTCCTATCTTCTGCACTCCGTTGCACAGACGCAGAGTATACAGATCATGGGTGAAGTTGCAAGCGTATTCGGAAAACACCTCTACTCTCGGCGGGACAGTAAGCGATGTTATAGCTCCGCAGGACTGAAATGCAGCAAAGCCCAGCTCGGTAAGCCCCTTGTTAAGCTTGACAGGGCTAAGACGATCGCAGTTGCTGAAAGCAAGAAACTCGATGTTCTCAAGACAGTTCGGAAAGGTAACGTCCCGAAGCCTGCTGCACTGGAAAAACGCATGGTTCCTGATATATCTGATAGACTCGGGAAGCTTCAGCGATCCGAGAGTTTTTACCTTCTCGAAGGAATATTCCCCTATGCTGTCAACGATAAAGCCGTTAACGACCTCTGGTATCTCTATTTCCTCATCTTCGCTGAGGCATCTTTTTACCTCAAGCCGCGGAGGATCTGTCTGATACAGCCGGTATTCCAGACCGTTCTCCTCGAAGACAGTGTCCTTCTCGTATTCTGATGTTTCAGTTATTTCTGTGTTGTCTTCCGCAAAAGCTGTAAACGGCACTGCTGCCGCGAGTATAAATGCTGAAAGTAATACTGCTGCCGATCTGTGTTTCAAGTCCACCACTCCGTTCCTGTAAAGTAGTCATTATATATTTATGCCTCAAAAAAGAAACGGCAGCCGCTTATGCAGCCGCCGTTTCAGCACGAAGCATCATTCCTCATCGTCGTCATCATCGTCGCCCTTTTTCTTGGCGAAGACAGCTGTGCCCGCAGCAAGCAGGACTGCTCCGATGATTATGCCTATAAGCAAGCCCTTGGGAAATGTATCTCCTGTCTGCGGGATCGCCGCAGCTAAAACCGCTAATGTCATAGCCATTTTATTGTCCTCCTAATATATATGTATTATATCACAGACTATTGTAACACATTGAACTTGATTTGTCAAATAAAAAATCCCGCCCGGCCGTTTCACTTTTAAGCAGGGGCATATGTGAACATTGCGGGAGTTCTTTTTTTCAAAAGTTTTCCCCGCAGTATCCACGATAAACCACTGTAAAAATGTCACAGTCAGGCGGAACAGTTTAAAATCTGAAATCGCGCTTGCCGCCGTTCTTTATTTCATCAAGATAGTCCATTGCACGCTGTCTGCGCTTCTCATCGGGAACGTTAAGTATCTCCTTTGCAATGAGAGCCTCGCCCACAGCCCTGGTCTCGGGTGAAGCGTAGTCGGTCAGGTACTCCTGAAGCGTCATGAGAGCATTGGGGTGACAGCAGTTCTGTATCTGTCCCACCTTGCAGAGTGCCATGAAGCGGTCGCCTGTTCTTCCCTCACGGTAGCAGGCAGTACAGAATGAAGGGATATGTCCCATGTCCATGAGCCACTTCACTACCTCATCAAGTGAGCGCTGGTCGGAAACGTCAAACTGCTCTGTGTCGTGAGGTCTTTCCTCAGGAGTATAGCCTGCATAGCCTCCGACAGATGTTCTTGATCCGCCTGAGATCTGAGAAACGCCCAGCTCAAGCACCTTCTCACGACATGACTCGTTCTCACGGGTAGAGATTATCATGCCTGTGTAAGGAACTGCTATTCTGATACAAGCTATTATCTTTGCAAATGTATCATCGTCGATACCGTTGTCGAACACAGTCGGATCAATGTCGGAAGCTCTCTTTACACGGGGAACGCTTATAGTGTGGGGACCTACGCCGTGAACAGCCTCAAGGTGCTCGGCGTGCATAAGAAGACCTGCAAATTCGTACTTGTACATATCAAGTCCGAAGAGAACGCCCAGACCTACGTCATCGATACCGCCCTCCATAGCGCGGTCCATAGCCTCAGTGTGGTAAGCATAGTTATGCTTGGGTCCGGCGGGGTGAAGTCTCTCATAGCTCTCCTTGTGGTAGGTCTCCTGGAAGAGGATATATGTGCCGATGCCTGCGTCATGGAGCTTCTTGTAGTTCTCGACAGTTGTAGCCGCGATATTTACGTTAACACGGCGGATAGCACCGTTTTTGTGCTTGATGGAATAAATAGTATCGATACATTCAAGAATATACTCGATAGGATTGTTTACAGGATCCTCACCCGACTCGATGGCAAGACGCTTGTGTCCCATGTCCTGGAGAGCGATGACCTCCTGGCGTATCTCCTCCTGAGTCAGCTTCTTACGGGGTATCTCCTTGTTCTGCATATGATAGGGACAGTATACGCACTGGTTTACACAATAATTAGAGAGGTAAAGAGGTGCGAACATAACAATTCTGTTGCCATAGAAAGCTTCCTTGATCTCGCGGGCAAGGTCGTACATCTTCTCCGTCATTTCGGGAATATCACAGGCGAGAAGCACACTTGCCTCACGGTGTGACAGTCCTGCACATTCAACGCCTCTGCCGGTCTTCCTGGGTCTTGCCTTCTCAAGTATCTGCTCGATAAGCTCACGGTTGTGCTTGTTCTGCTCAGCATACTCCAGTGTAGCCTTTATTTCTTCATCGTTTATAAATTCCTCTGCCTTGAGGGACTTCATATCATACATAATAATTCCTCCTGATTCAATATTGAACGTCTTACTTTTTTGATATTGCTGCCTTTACAGATACGCCCTGTATCTGTCCCAGCCTTCCTGTGAGACTGCTGATAACATCGGGCTCTGCGTCAAGCGCTACGGAGATCAGCGATATCCCCCTCTCCTTATAGGGTATCCCCATGCGTCCGATGATGATGTCGCTGTAATCGTGAAGCACGTTGTTCACTTCTACAGCTGCGGACTGCTCATCAATGACGATAGCAGCTACCGCAATACGTTTATTTTCCATTTCTCCTCCTTTGCAGGCAGAAAAACGGCAGTCAACAAAAAACTCCGCCCATGGTACGGACGGAGATAGTCTGCTATATGATCGTTCCTATCATTCAACTGCCATCCGATAACAGAGTATCCACCCTGCTGCCCGAAAACAATAAATTCAAACCGCCAAACAGAGAATAAATCCTCTGTTCCGCTGTATACATTCTAACACATTGTTACAACATTGTCAATCTCAATTTGTTAGCTTCTACTAAGATTTACACATGTAAAACTTAATATATTAATATAACGGTTCAAATCACCAGTAAGCAGCACTGTCCTTTGTGCAAAACAAACAATGGGGCAGTCCTTTTTTCAAATAAATATATAATTTTTCAAAAATCACTGGACAAAATAATTTATTTGTGATATACTTATTTTAGATTTATTTTTGAGGTGATTATTAATGGGTTTATTCTCATTTTTCCAGGGCGGAGCTAAATATTTCGATAAAAAGATCGATCCAAAGTGCGATTACTGCTCATACGGTAAAAGAACCAAGGATGGAAACAGGGTTCTCTGTGAAAAGAGAGGTCTCGTTGAACAGAACTATTCATGTAAGGCATTCATCTATTCTCCCCTTAAGAGAATTCCTGTAAAACAGCTCAGATTTGTCGGCAGTATCGCTGACGACGAACTCTACATAGAGTCAAAGGGCGACCGTACAGAAAAGGAAGCGGCAGAGAAAAAGGCTAATGAGGAGGCTGCTCCCAAGGCAGAAGCTCCTGCTCAGGCAGCTGCACCTGCTCCCGCTCAGCCTGAGACATCTGCACCTGCTCCTGTTCAGCAGACTGTAAATGAAGCCGCTCAGGAAGCAGCTTCACTGGCAGAGGCAGCCAAGGCTGCGGAAGAGGCTCTGAATAGCGGAGCTCAGAATGAATAATTAAACAAGCATCAAAAGAGGAACTTCATGCTCCTCTTTTTGTTTTTCGGAGGTAAAATGATTATACAGAGCATTAACGGTATAAGCTACAGACTCAGAACCAAACACGATCTGACATGGCTCAATAAATACGGCAAGGTGTTTTCGGTTATTGACGAAACAGGCTCGGGCTGTATCTGCTTCGGAGTTGAAAGCTCTGAGGGAAGATATTTCTTCAAGATCGCCGGCGCCGATACCATAGAGGGAGAGGTCTCCCCTGCAGAGTCTGTAGATGCTCTGAAAAACGCTGTTCAGATATACCGTGACCTTGCCCACCCGTCTCTCATACACATAAGAGACAGCTTTCAGCATGGCAAGCTGTATGCAGCGGTTTTTGACTGGGCTGACGGAGAGGGACTCTTCGATCACTGGAACTTTGATAAATATTCAGCCGAGAATATAACGCCTCCATATCAGCGATTCAAAAAGCTTCCCATAGATAAGCGTCTGAATGCGGTATCGGATATTATCTCATTCCTTGAGAATACTGCTGCAAAGGGATATGTTGCCTGCGACTTCTATGACGGCAGCCTTATCTACGATTTTGACCATGACAAGCTCACTATCTGCGATATTGACTTTTTCCGTAAGGCTCCCGTGGTGAATACTCTCGGTGAGAACTACTGGGGCACTAAACGCCTGAAGGCTCCCGAAGAGTACATAAAGGGAGCAGTTATAGCCGAGGTCACTAACGTCTTTACTCTCGGAGCGATCATATTCGATATGTTCGGAAGCTTCTCAGGCGCCGATATAGCCGAGAGATACGAAAAATGTGCCTTTATCCCTTGCTCACGTAACAAATGGGAGCTTTCCGACGCGGTTTACAACGTGGTCCTCAGAGCTGTGTCCCCCGAAAGAGAGCAGCGATATATGTCCATTAGCGCCTTTGCAGAACATTTCCGCAATGCTCTCACCAAGTGATATATTTTCCCCTTGACAAATCCCTTACAAAAATGTATAATTAATATTGTGTTGTTTGGCTTTTGTATAAAAGTTCAATTCAGTAAATATATGATAATTTAATATGCGGGTGTGGTGGAATTGGCATACACGTCAGATTTCGTTCACGCTACGTCATTGGTTTATAAAACTGTCCACTGTCGGCAGTCAAAATTGACAGTAAAATTTAATATGCGGGTATGGCGAAATTGGCATACGCACCAGATTTCGTTCACGCTACGTCATTGAATTATAAAGCGGCTCATCTGTTTGTACATAATCAACAAAATTTAATTTGCGGGTGTGGTGAAATTGGCAGACACGTCAGATTTAGGTTCTGATGCCGTAAGGTGTGCAGGTTCAAGTCCTGTCACCCGCACCATTCAAAAAGTCCGATTATTCGGGCTTTTTTCTTTTGATTACTTCTATTCCTATCTTGGTACCGGAGAATGGGACGCGGAAGGTGTGTTTCGTGTGTATACCGATAAATAGAATAGCCGCAGGGGCTCCCTGCGGCTTATCCTCTTTACTTCAATAGTTTAGTATTCAAAAGAGTCGCAAGTGCCTTTTCAGCATTCTTCGCTTTTTTTATATTCTCTGTAACAAGCACTTCGCTGATTTCATTATCACTCAATGATGTAACAACACATAGTTCAAATCGAGCCCTTGACGTACCCACATATACTATATTTTTATACTCTTGTTCAATCATATATTTTTGGGTAACATCTATCAGTATTACTACATCACTTTCAAGTCCTTTGAATTTTCGGCAGGTAGTAAAGAGAATCTTCTTTCCATTATATCGGTAATACTCTCCATCTCTAAATGACGACAACAAACTGTTTTCAACGGTCGAGCATGTAAGAATAACGATACTATTTCCATATTCATCAGAATACTTATCAATCATTTCATTAATAGTTCTTATTTGCGAAGCTTTGTCCGTGCTTATAAGTAAAGTAGGAGAAGATCCACGTATGGCTCTTTCAAATACTTTGGGAGGTTTCTTACTACCTAAGAAACGCAGAGATGAAGTTGCTATGTTTTCAGTATTTCTACAGTTTCTATATAGTGTTAGCCTGCAATCAGCATTTGCTATACAGTCAGGAAGCTTGCGTCCCTGTACCAGCTGATTCTTATCATAGAAAAGATAGAAAGAGCTGCCATTATTCTTATCATAAACAATATCATACAAAAGATCAATTATTTCAGCATCATCGATTTTGTCCTGCCCGAAATCCTGTCCTTCATCAATAATAACATGTTTATACGGAAACGTTCCGTTCACACCACTTTCAAGCAGCTTTTCCTGGAGTTTTTCATAGTCACTTTCGGATGTCTGACACAAGCTACACGCAAATCCGTCTATAGTATAATAATCAATATACTCATCCGGATATGTTTGTCTGAGATGCTCCTTAAGCTTAGAATTATAGCAAAGAAATAGAACTTTTTCATGTAACTCGGCACTTCGTTTAGCCTTTTCTATCGCCATTAGTGTCTTTCCTGTACCTGCTGCACCACTTATAACCGCTGTACTCTGCTCTTCAAGATAATCCAGAAGTGCTATCTGCTCATTAAGCATTGTCTTGAATCGGACATTACGATGTTCAGCCTCTATTTCAGCTATAGGAAGAAGATTAAGTTTGGGTGCAAGTACACCTTCCATCAATGTTTTTACATCTTGATTGGAAAGTAATGTGTTCTGAACTGCTCCTTCTATATCCAAAGAAAACAGCGAAGTTATACTATTTTCAATATCGTCAAGAGATTCCTTGAATAATATGAGATCATAATCAGAATCAGGCGGCATTGATGGGTGCCCAAACTTTACCTTTGAAACAGATGGGAAACAAACTGCATACATTATTTTACATTTTTTCAGCAAATGACCTGCTCCACAGTCTTTTATGTAATTAATCAGGTTATGTGAAAACGCACTTGCTTGTTTAAATGGTCCATTATGCTTTATGATGTCTCCATTACCATAACGCCATGCCCCATCACAGTAATGTATTTGTCCAGCTTTCGCCTCAATACAAAGAATTCCTTTGGTTTGTTCAAAAACAACGAAATCGATCTCATGCTCAGAGATACCATATCGTTTCTTCTGTAAAAGCGTTAACGAATGGAATCCGTAAAGGGAACCATCGGACTCTTTGAGCGTGATACACGCATATTATAGCCGCCGTCCCAAGCAAGTCCTACGTAAGTTGTCCAGAGGTAATAATAATCCGTATCAGGATTATATTCAATAAAGGGGCCCTCGCCTGACTTTCCGTAGCCGCCTGCTATCTTGGTACCAAAGTAGCTGTCCACCATTCTGCCGTCAGAAGTCGTGCCTGTCTTAGGGTGGATGGCACGACCCGTTTTCGGATCGATCTCAAGGGTAAATATGCCGCCTGACCATGAACCGTAGGTCATATACATTTTCCCGTCAGTACCATAGTAGATAGTAGGGTCGATAGCATTCGTGAACAGCTGGTTGTTGAAATTATTTCCGCTGAACCAGCTGTTATTCATTGTTACTTCACCCTTTTCGATAAGGTTATCTACGTTTGTAGTTGTATACTTCTTGTTGACATTCTTTGTGGCGCTTGATACATACTGGTCATTCTTTGTAAATCCTGAATATATCAGAGTATCACCAAATGTATAGGGGCCCTGTATGTTCTTTGATGTGGCAAAGCATATGACCGATCTTATATAGGTCGAAGAGGTACAGAAATACATCACATATGCACCAGTTGTACCGTCAGCGTTACGAAAATCAGGGTTCCAGATAACATCAGGCGCCCATACAGCAAATCCTCCTGCGCAGTCCTCCAAGTCTTCACCGCTCCATGCAAATGCCTTTTTCAGGTTCTCCGAAAGGTTGCCGAACTCCACATTATTCGTTCTTGCATAACCGTTTGAAAAACGTGTCCAGTTCTGAAGGTCGTTTGTTTTCGCTGCCTCAATATGCGAACCGAAGATGTAATAAGTGTTGCCGTCCTTGATAACAGAGGGATCATGAACAGAAACGCGGGCTTTGTCTGCAGCTGCATCTGATTTAATAACACGAGGGGAAATGTGCGGTGAAACCATAAGCATTGCACCTGAGAGGACAAGTGCTGCTGCTTTTTTCAGAATATCGCTTTTCATAATAAACTCCTTCCAAAGTACAGTTCCCTTGTACTTTTTTTCGTATATACATACCATGCTGAATACGCCTTCACCTATGTGACCGGCGCTTATCTTACTTTTATAATACATTGATGTGAAATAAAAGTAAATGACATTATTTATCATATTCATTACCTTTTTTATCATGAAAAAAGCCATATTACCTTCTCAAAACATATTGAAACATGATAACAGATCATACATTATGATCTTATACAACAAAAATTGTCAAAAGCACTATAATAAAAATGAGAATGATTATCATTTTGTTTAAGAAGTAGAATTAGCAACCGAATTATTGACAAACAGATCACTTACGTATATAATAATGAATTGAAAATGATAATCGTTTTCATATTGTAGAAAAATGGGGTGAAATAATGGCGACGTACAAAACCATACAGCGAACCAGTATACTATCATTTCTTGAAACAAATACCGAACAGGCATTTACGGTGAAGGAGATAGTCGAAGGTATACGTTCCGACAGTGCCGCCGGTTGTTCCCCGTCTGAAAGTACGGTATATCGCATAATGACTGATCTTGTAAAAAATGGCATTGTCCGACGCAAGATCAATCCGAATCGTGAGTATCAATACCGATTATCTAATACACAATCAGCCGGTATCAGTATACGATGCAAGGTATGCGGCGCAGTTCAGCATATTGATGAAAAAGTCTGTTGCGAGATAATAGAGGAACTGAAAAATAATGTTTCAATAGGAACTGACGGAGATATAGAGATTCTCGGAATATGTGATAAATGCAAGTAAAGTGAGGTGAGCAGATATGTCAGATAGCAGAAAAAGAGCGGTATCATGGGTATTGTTTATTGTATTCTGCCTTGTTATATTCTGCTCATCTGCCTTTATTATTGTTCACGCAGATCACGATTGTACGGGTGAGGGCTGTTCTATCTGTATGGACCTTGCACAGTGCCGTAAGACGCTGTATATGCTCGGAACAGCGTTCGCAGGAGCATTACAGCTTACACTTATGCTCTGCATTGTTGCTGCTCTTTGCAGCATAATTATAAGATCTCACTCTGAACATACAACACTTATTTCGCTTAAAGTAGAACTTCTGAATTGAATAATTTTTTGACCATATATTATAAACTCTTGTTCTAATATCCCCCTGATATATTACGAACAATTTCGATCTAATTATACAATTCGGAGGTTCTATCTTTATGTTTAAGAAAAAAATCGGCATTTATGCCTTAACATTCGCTATGGCTGCAATGGGAATGACAGGCTGCTCATCGGGCAGCTCAGGCAATTCCGCAAGCGAGCTTTCAGAAGTAACAACACAGGCTGCAAACACGGCAAACTCTGAGCCTTTCAGTGTAGTTTGCACTATCTTTCCGGAATATGACTGGGTAAGAGAGATACTCGGTGATCACGCGGATAATGTGGATATATCCTATCTTCTTGACAGCGGCGTTGACCTGCATAATTATCAGCCTACCGCTGATGACATTATGAAGATCTCAACCTGTGACCCGTTCGTATATGTGGGCGGAGAGTCCGATGAATGGGTGGAGGACGCTCTTGCTGAAGCCACAAACAAGGATATGAAGGTCATCAACCTTATGGACGTTCTCGGCGACTCCGCTAAGGTGGAAGAACTGAAAGAGGGTATGCAGGATGATGAACATGACCACGACCACAGCAAGGAAGTTTCCACCTTTGAGGACGATGAAGTTCAGGACAGACCTCTCTCCGACTGGGAGGGAGACTGGCAGTCTGCATATCCGCTGGTACTTGACGGCTCACTTGATGAAGCATGGGAGCATAAGTCCGAAGACGGCAAAATGACTGCTGAGGAATACAAGGACTACTATACAAAGGGCTACAAAACTGATTATAATGCTATCAGTATCCATGACGATCATATCAAGTTTACCGATAAGGACGGCAAGGTCTCTGAATCTGATTACAAATATACAGGCTACTTCATTCAGAACTGGTCAACAGGCACTAAGGCTGCAATGTACCGCTTTGAAGCTGAGGACAAGAATTCCGGCGCACCTGTGTATATTGAATTCAATGACCATATCATCGAGCCAGAAAAGGCAGAGCATTTCCACATCAGAATGAGCAATGAAAGCTATGATGCTATCGTTGATCCCGAGGGCAACTGGCCTACCTTCTTTGATGCTGCACTCTCTCCGGAAGGTGTTTGCGAAGAAGTTATCGGTCACGGAAGCAAGAAAGAAGATGAACACGAGCATGAACATGAAGAGGGCGAAGAAGAATTCAACGAGCACGTATGGCTCTCTCTGAAAAATGCTAAGTTACTCTGCGCTGAGATCGAAAAGAACATCGAAGCTATCGACTCCGCAAATGCCGCAGATTACAAGGCTAACCTTGACAGCTATGTTGCAAAGCTTGATGAACTTGATAACAGCTTCCAGACACTTGTTGACGGTTCATCTGTAAAAACACTCGTATTCGGTGACAGGTTCCCCTTCCGCTATTTCGTTGACGATTACGGACTTGACTATTTCGCCGCATTTATCGGCTGCTCTGCTGAATCCGAGGCAAGCTTTGAGACTATCACCTTCCTCTCCGATAAGATTAATGAACTTAACTGCAATACTGTTTTCACACTTGAAAACTCCAATAAAGACATTGCCAATGCTATCATCAATAATTCCGGCAAAAAGGGCGTGCAGATAGCTGAGCTCAACTCTCTCCAGTCCATATCAAAGGACGATATTTCAGGCGGTGCAAGCTATATCTCCCTTATGCAGAAAAACTATGATGTTCTTGCAGGCGTTCTCAAGTGAGGTGCGGTATGACTGATAAAAAGATACCCGTAATTCTCATAACAGGCTATCTTGGTTCCGGTAAGACCACTCTCATGCAGAATCTTCTTAAACAGGAACAGCGCAAGATAGCACTTATCGTAAACGACATGGGCAGCGTCAACATAGACGCTGCTCTCCTGAACAAGAACCGCGACCGTATTGCTTCCGTTGAAATGGTAGAGCTCCAGAACGGCTGCATCTGCTGTACTCTCCGTGATGAGTTTATCGCTGAGATAGAGCGTATTTCTCAGCTTCCCGATATTTAAGCGGTATTCGTTGAAGCATCGGGTATAAGTGAGCCGTCCAATATCGCAGCTTCTTTCGTTGTCTATACAGAGGACAATCCCGACACCAATGTATACCTTAGCTCCGCTGTTTCAGTTGTGGACGCTGACCGTATCTACAATGAATTCCTGCGTGAGATCTCAATGGAAAACGACACCGAGGAAGGCGACATAATCAATCTTATCATCGACCAGATCGAGTTCTGCGATCTTATCATTCTCAATAAGACCGACCTTCTCAGTGAGCAGCAGGTGGAAGAAGTCGCAAAGGCTATCCGTGATATTCAGTCTGAAGCGGAGATAATCCCTGCTGTGAACAGCGAAGTGGATACAGACAAGATACTCCACGGCAAGGAGTTTGACTATCACAGTGTTCTTGCTTCATCTTCAATTCAGCGTGCACTCAATACAAATGAGCCCACCGACAAGGAAGCGTGTATGGACGAATACGGTATCACTTCTTTCGTGTACGAGGAAGTCCGCCCCTTTGACCGTGATAAATTCATGGCACTTGTGGACGAATATCCGACAGATCTGATCCGCACAAAGGGCTATGTGTGGTTTGCTGACGATGATGTACATATACAGCTCTTTGAACAGGCTGGCAGAAATGCAAGTGTTACTGAGCTGAACGAATGGCTTGCTTCCTGTCCGCAGGAAGAACTGGACGCCATGTTCGAGAATTATCCCGATCTGAAAGACGACTGGCATGATACCTATGGTGACCGTATCAATCAGCTCGTATTCATCGGAAAGGGCTATAAAAAAGCAGATATTCTTGCCCGTCTTGAAAGCTGCCTTACAATATAAAGAATGACACAAGTGCAGAAGGACAATAGTTTTTCTGCACTTGTGTCTTAAATGAGGAGAATATAATGAATAAGATACCTGTTTATCTGTTCCTCGGCTTTCTTGAAGGCGGAAAAACAAGCTTTATACAGAAAACTCTTGCAAACAAACGCTTTGGAAACGACGAGAACATATTGCTGCTTTTATGTGAAGAAGGCATTGAAGAATATGATTTTTTAGAATTGAAGCATAATAATGTCACCCTACATGTCATTGAAGGGAAAGCTGAGCTTGATGAGCAGTGGCTGCTAAGAGCCTCAGATGAATGTGAAGCTGACAGGATCGTTATTGAATTAAACGGTATGTGGCATTTATCAGACTTTCTTCTGAATAAGCCCGAAAGCTGGAAAATATTCCAGGTCGTATTTGTTGCTGATGCTGGTTCATTCAACATTTATGTTCAGAATCTTAAAAGCCTTGTTGTAGATAAGATCAATGTCAGCGATGTAGTTATTTTCAATCGCTATGCAAATAAAGCCGATGTGAATGAATTGCACAAAATAGTACGCTCTGTCAACCGAAGGGCAGAAATATACTATGAAGCAGATAACGGAATGATGATAGCTGATGATATTGAAGATCCCCTTCCGTTTGATACAGAAGCCGATACTATATTGATCAAAGACGAAGACTTCGCCATATGGTACAGCGATGTAATGAACGAAGCAAAGAAATATAACGGAAAAGCCGTTAAACTCAAAGCAATTATATCATCACGTCCCGAGCTTCCGAACAACGTAATTGCTGTCGGACGATATATCATGACTTGCTGTGAAGCTGATATGCAGTTTTGCTGGTTCGTCGCACTATTTAACAGGTATTACCCGTTCCAGGGCGAAAAATGGGTATCGCTAACTGCTGAGATTACTGTACAGCACCACGAAACCCAGAATATCGATATACCGCTTCTGAGGATAACACAGCTTTATGAATGTGAACCGCCGGAAGTCCCTATTGCCAAATATATATAAATGTCTGGAGGACAAACATGAAAAAGCATATATTTATCACCGCTGTTACAACAGCTGCTATCCTTACGGGATGTAACGCAACGGCAAATTCCAAACCATCAGTAACCGCCCCAAATAAATCTGACGAAAGTGTTACAGCTCTTCATCCTTCCTATGATACTTTCGATGTACCTGACAGCAGCAACGGAGAATACGATGTAGACCTTACCAAGCTAAGTGCAAGTATGGTTTACGCACAGGTATATGATATGGTCAATAACGGTGATAACTATCTTGGTAAAACAGTCAAGGCTAAAGGTCCGTTTTCATATTTTCAGGAATCTGACGGCAGAGAATTTTTTGCTGTAATTATCAGTGATGCCACTGCTTGCTGTTCCCAGGGTATAGAATTCGTTCTGGACGGTGACTATTCATATCCTGATGATTACCCTGCTATAGACACAGAGATAACTGTTATCGGTAAATTCAACTATTATAAAGAAGGCTTTTATACTTACTGTCAGCTGCTTGATGCCCATATGGAAGAAGACAAGACCTTGTCATGGGAGTAAGCGTAAGATCACGAAAAAAAACACAGTATTTTGACGATCTGCCGCAAAATCGACTGCACTGTTCTTTTCTTCAGAAATAAAGATCTGCCCGTACCTGATGAAAGTACGGGCAGATCTTGTTTTTTCAATATCAGTTATGAGATCATCTTCTGAAAAATGTCTCAGGCTGAAACACCACAGCCCCTGTTTCTGTACGAATGGAATACATCTCGTTCTCAAACATTTTTCTTATAAAGCTAATGGAACTTTTTAATATCATAACCAATATCCTGATATATTTCTTATGGCACATATTTTTCATTTAAATAACGATATATCAACATCGTCCGGCTTTCCACATCCGCTCTGTACAAATGAGCACTGAGCGGAAAATGTGCTGAATGGAATACTTACTTGTTACCATTTGTACAGCTCCTTTCCTGTATGGTATGTATATATTATAACCTGTATTTTATGATTTGTCCAATCCGAATGATTTATCTGACGTTATAAAAACAGGTTATAAGCGGATTGATTTTTGATGATACGGTTCAGCTTTTTCACCAGATCATCGGCTGCAATTCCGTGAACAGCTGCCGCTTCGCTGACGGTCTCGACTCCCGATGAGGGACAGCCAAGGCAGTGCAGACCGATACTGAAAAGCAGGTCGGCTGTTTCGGGATGAAAGAGTACAAGGTCACCGATATTTGTATCGGGAGTTACAGTCTCAACTCTATCAATGTCGATCTTCATGGCTCACCTCAGATATTATAGTTATCTTCCAGCACATCGAGAAGTCCGTATTCGAGAAGTATCTCTTCAAGGCGCTCCTGCGTCAGCGGCTTAGGGATAACGAACTGTGTGTTCTCCTCGATCGTTCTTGCAAGCTCACGGTATTCGTCAGCCTGATTTGCATCGGGTTTGTGGTCAATGACAGCCTTTTTGTGTATCTCAGCCCTCTGCACCTCGTTGTCACGTGGAACAAAGTGTATCAGCTGAGTACCAAGCTCCTTTGCAAATGCGGCTACAAGCTCACGTTCACGGTCAACATTACGGCTGTTGCAGATGATACCGCCGAGGCGTACCCCGCCCTGCTTAGCATAGCATTAGCGCACATGGTCTGCTGATTAAGCGGAGTTTTAAGTTCGCATAAACGACAGGCTTTGCTGCCGTTTCCGCAGCAGCCGCCATGATTCTCTGTTGTGTTTCCCTTCTTTTTTTCTTTTCTGCCTTCGTAGTCAGACTCTTTTACGAGCTCTGAGGCAGCTCCGTCCCAGGCGATGATAGTACCGAGACGCATTTCACGGTTTTCAACGCTGGTCATATCAAGATTTATTTTCTTAGCCATTATCTGTTCTCCTTTGCTTTGGGGTATGTATATTTTATACAGAGGCATAGTATGATTTGTCCAATACTTGTTTCTGAGATTCTATTCTCAGAAATCCCGATAACCACAGTAAACAAAAAAAACGCCTGATATTTCTATCAGGCGGCTCTTCTCATTTCCTCGATTCAAGCTCACGTTTCACTTCGTCAATAAACTGCTTTCCCATACTGCTGAGGACATTGTTTTTCTTGGTGATATAACCGATTGTCATGGTACTCTGAACGCTGTCATCATTCTTGAAGGGGATCACAAGGAACTGGTCTCCGCTGAGTTTCTCGGAATAAATACTGGAACACAGCGTGTAGCCGTTAAGTCCTGCCATGAGATTCATCATAGTTGCACGATCGGTAGCCTTGACGGTTTTCTGATAGGCGTGTTCAATGAGTATCTCCTCGGCGAAATATATCTCCGTATCATTTTCCTGTTCAAAGGAAAGACAGGGGTACGGATCAAGCTGCTCAAATGTCAGTTCTTTATCCTTGGCGAGAGGGTGTGAACGGGCAAGATAGACACTGGCGGGACAGACTATCAGCGATGTAAACTCCAGTTCATTCTCACGGAGAAGCCTGTTTATCACACGCTGATTAGTGTCGCAGGTATAGATTATACCTATCTCACTTTTCAGCGAGTTTACGTCCTTTATTACATTTGCTGTTGCAGTTTCGCGAAGTGCAAGGTCGAACCGGTTAGAGTCGTAATGCTTAGCCATTTCGATGAATGCCTTGACTGCAAAGGAATAGTGCTGCATTGACACCGCAAAACGTCTGCGAAAATTCATTTCCTCGCCGTATTCTTCCATTACTTCCTCATACTGCTGATAGACTCGCTTGATCTTTGCGAGAAAAGCCTCTCCCTCAACAGTAGTGGTAACACCTTTATGTGCCTGTGGAATATCTGTATTCCAAGTTCATTTTCAACGTCCCTGACGGCACCCGTCAGTGTGGGCTGAGCTATGAAAAGCTTTTCAGCCGCCTTGTTCATTGAGCGTGATTCTGATATTATAATAAGATAGTTGATCTGTTGTAAAGTCATAAAACACCTCGTAAAAAAACAGCCTCTTCATTGAAGAAGAAGCTGTTTTATAGTTTCATTTAAATGTATTATTTAGGAGGTTATACACTAAATGTTTTCAGCTAAGATTTGTTTTCCTATGATACATCGGGATTTGCTGCACATTCGGTCTGTTCCTTTCACGATGGAGTGGAGCATACCAAGCACATAGGACGTTTTATAATTCATCTTTACCGCTCCTTTCGTTTGGTATGGTCTTATTATATCACCTGGCAATGAACTTGTCCAATGCAAAAAAGCCATTACTGATTATAGGCATACACTATATATCAGCTTTCTTTTCTGCACAGATCCTTTACGACCTCTCCTGCAATAATAAGTCCGACGACTGAAGGCACAAATGCAGTACTTCCCGGAATGTCTCGGCGCTCTGTACACTTATGCTTTGCCCCCGGAGGACATATGCAATGGGTACGGCAGGATATGGACATATCCTCGATAGGACGTGTGGGCTTTTCCTCTGAATATACAACTTTCAGCTTTTTTACCTTGCGCTTGCGGCACTCTATTCGCATTACCTTTGCAAGGGGACACATTTTGGTATCGTATATATCCGCCACACGAAATGCCGTGGGATCAAGCTTATTGCCTGCTCCCATACTGCTGATAATGGGGATATGAAGCTCCTGTGCCTTCATAACAAGCGCAAGCTTCGCTGTAACGGTATCAACTGCATCTACTATATAATCGTACTCATCAAACGGAAATTCATCTTCGTTTTCCGGCAGAAAAAAACACTTATGTATACGGATCTCCGCATCGGGGTTTATCTCCTTCATTCTTTCAGCCATTACCTCTGCCTTGTATCTTCCCACCGTTTTTCTTGTGGCGATAATCTGTCGGTTAATATTTGTAAGACAGACCTTATCATCATCAATAAGATCGAATTTATATACACCGCTTCTTACAAGCGCCTCACAGACATATCCGCCTACTCCGCCGATGCCGAAAACCGCCACCCTTGCATCTGCAAGCTTATTCATTCCATCACTGCCTATCAGAAGCTGTGTTCTTGAAAACTGGTTCAACATAACGCTCACCTTTAAATAATAGTAATTTTATAGATATAATATGATTATATATCAGGTTAAAGAATATGTCAATATCTATTTCATACAAATCATATTGACAAAGTAGTTTTATAAGGCTATAATATTCTCATACCCATAAACAAATCACAGAGGTGAGATATATGAAAAATGAGATCAGACAGGCTATTTACGACAAATATATTGCACCGACAAAAAAAGTACGTCCCGACTATATCGGAGTTGAGATAGAAATGCCCGTAGTAAACCTTAACGGTCAGGCTGTTGATGAAGCTGTTTCAATTGAAGTCGCTGAAAGATTTGCCGATCACTTCAACTTCAAAGTATCAGGCAGGGATACAGACGGAAACATAACATCTGCAAAGGATACACCAACAGGAGATATTCTCTCTTTTGACTGCTGCTATTCCAACCTTGAGCTTTCCTTCGGCAAAGCTGCCGGGCTGTTTGAGATAAAGGAAAGGTTTGAAAAATACGTCCGTTTCCTCAATTCCGAATTTGCAAAACACGACTACACTCTGACGGGTATGGGAGTAAATCCAAATGCGGATATATACCATAATCTGCCTATCCAGAATGAGCGCTACCGTATGCTTTACCACTATCTCCACTCTTATCCCGAGCATACTGATGAGGTGGATATTCGTTTTCACAAACGTCCTGATTTCGGTACATTCACCAGTGCTTCCCAGGTCCAGCTCGATGTTAGTTATGAGCAGCTTACCGATGTTATCAACGTTTTCGGACTTCTTGAACCCTACAAGTCGATACTGTTCGCCAACTCCTACCTCCCCGACTATCCCGACTTTCTCTGCGTTAGAAATATGCTTTGGGAACACAGTATGCAGGGCTATAATCCCCATAATGTGGGGATGTTCGGAAAGTTACTGACGAATACAGATGAGCTTATCGACTATATCGGCTCTCAGTCGATCTACTGCACCATGCGTGACGGAAAATATGTGAACTTTACACCTCTGACTGTAGACGAATACTTCTCCCGTGAGATCATTGAGGGCGAATTTTTCGACGGAAATGAATTTCGGAAGATAGAATTTGCTCCCGAAGCAGGCGACCTTGAATATCTCCGCACCTTCAAATTCGAGGATCTCACATTCAGAGGAACTATTGAATACAGAAGCTCCTGCTGCCAGCCCCTTTCGGAAGCTCTCACAGTTGCCGCATTCCACACAGGACTGAAAGAAAAGCTGTACGAGCTCAAAGAGATAGTTGAAAACGATGAAGTCATCTACTCCCACGGCTTCAATGCCACGGAGCTCCAGAAGCTGCTGTCAAAACAGAAGCTCCCTGATTATATCAATGAGAGAGCTGTTGAGCGACAGCTCATCCGCATACTTGACCTTTCATCAGAAGGACTGATTAAACGCAGACTTGGTGAGGAAGCATTGCTCGCTCCGCTCTATGAAAGAGTACACAGACACACAAATCCCGCAAGGACTATGGTGAACGGAATAAAGAACGGCATCCCCATCGAAAGCTATATCAGACAGTATGCAGCGATATGAGGTGGATCATGAGCAGTAATGAGATAAGGGATGCAGTGATCACCGATAACGAACTGACATTTTCGCATAACGGCAGGGACTATCTGTTATACGGATGGGAGCAGTGCGACGGCTATTTTCTCAGCCTTGAATGTGAAGGCGAGCTTGTATGGCAGTCAGCTCCCATGTCGAAAACCGAGTGCATTGATGAATTTATACGTTATTATTTCGGATCATAATCGATGGTCCGTTCGTTTGGCTATAAACAGCAAGCCGCAGGGTGATCCCCCGCGGCTTTTGCTATCCTGTTCATATATCAACGCTCATTTGCCGCTCTCACCATAATTGGAGAGTACACGGGCAGAGGGGTCATTGACGTTGCAGCCCTCCCACTCCTTGTTGGGCATCCAGAAATCCACTACCATTTCACTGTTGCCGCTGTAATATTTCTCAAATATCTCTCGGTAAAGCAATGACTCCTTTGTAAAGGGCTTTGCGTGGGAATACTTGGTACAGAGAAGCTCATATTCCTCGTCGGAGTAATAGCTCTCGGCGTATTCTTTAAGATAGTCCACCATTGAATGACCTACAGCGTCGGAAAAAGCAGCCTTTTCACGGTAGAGTATTTCGTGGGGCAGATAGTCCCCCTCAAAGGCATGACGAAGCAGATATTTTCCCTTGTTGTACTTGTTCAGCTTCATCTCGGGATCAACTGCCATAACGTACTTCACAAAGTCAAGATCGCCGAAGGGCACTCTCGCCTCAAGAGAATTGACGGAAATACACCTGTCCGCACGGAGAACATCATACATATGGAGCTCGCGTACACGCTTCACCGACTCAGCCTGGAAAGCCTCCGCCGATGGAGCAAAATCCGTATATTTATAGCCGAAAAGCTCGTCGGAGATCTCACCCGTCAGCAGCACGCGTATATCGGTCTGTTCGTGTATAGCTTTGCACAGGAGGTACATACCCATGCTTGCGCGGATAGTGGTAATATCGTAAGTGCCAAGAAGGTGGATAACATCTTCAAGCGCAGCAATGACATCCTCCTTAGTGATGATGACCTCCGTATGCTCGCTGCCGATATAATCTGCCACCTGCTTTGCGTATTTAAGGTCGATAGCGTCGGTGTTCATACCAATAGCGAATGTACGTATGGGCTTATCCATTTCACGCTGAGCAATGGCACATACCAGGGACGAATCAAGTCCGCCTGACAGCAGAAATCCCACTTTTGCGTCTGCGTCAAGGCACTTTTTTACGCCTGAGACCAGCTTGTCATGGATATTGGCACAGACCGTTTCAATATCATCGTGAATAACGCTGTCTACTGCTGTTATATCACAGTAGCAATTGAACTCACCGTCCTTGTAGTAATGTCCGGGCGGGAATGGCATAATTTTTTCGCACACCTTCACCAGGTCCTTTGCCTCGCTGGCGAAAACTATGATGTCCCCGTCATAGCCGTAATACAGGGGACGAATGCCTATTGGGTCACGGGCAGCTATAAAGCTATGCTGCTCATGGTCATAGATGATGCAGGCAAACTCAGCATCAAGCATGGAGAACATATCCGTGCCGTATTCCTTATACAGGGGCAGAAGTATCTCACAATCGCTGTCGCTGCGGAAGGTGTAACCCTTTGCAATAAGCTCATCGCGTATTTTCCTGAAGCCGTATATCTCACCGTTACAGACGGCATAATTATTATCAAGCTCAAAGGGCTGCATTCCCTGAGGAGTCAGTCCCATTATGGAAAGGCGCTGAAATCCCAGAACACCGTCTTTAAGGTCGATTATCCTCTCATCGTCGGGACCTCTTGACACCGTAGCCGTAAGTCCCTCGGAAACTTTCTGCATACCGCTGCCTGTGCCGCAGTATCCCATTATCGTACACATTTTCTATTCCTCCGAAATTCTGTAATATCAAGAGCCTGTATCGCCATTGATACAAGCCCTTTGAAAATGTCACCCATGAATTTTTTCGTCAAATTTGTTCTTGCTGCCAGCACCTGAAACGTCCACGGGATAATCTCCCGTAAAGCAGCCGCTGCAATAGCCGCACTTATTGTCTATCAGCTCGCCAAGGGCTTTTATAGGCAGATATGCAAGTGAGTCTGCACCGATATACCGCGCTATCTCCTCGGTAGAATGACACTTCCCTGCAATGAGGTTTTCCTCTGAATCTATATCAGTGCCGAAATAGCAGGAGTGCAGAAAGGGCGGAGATGATATGCGCACGTGTACCTCCTTTGCTCCAGCATCACGCAGCAGCTTTACTATCCTCGCACTGGTAGTGCCGCGGACTATGGAGTCATCTATCATAATAACACGCTTACCTGCAACGCTCTCACGCACTGCATTGAGCTTTATTTTCACCGCATTTTCGCGCTGTGCCTGCTGGGGCTGTATAAAGCTCCTGCCGATGTATTTGTTCTTGATGAAGCCTATACCGTAGGGTATGCCGCTTTCATTTGCGTAGCCCAGAGCCGCGTCAAGTCCCGAATCGGGAACACCGATAACTATATCCGCATCTACGTGGCTGTGCTTCGCAAGGAGCTCCCCTGCCTTCAGTCTCGCGTGATGTACCGATACGCCCTCTATGACCGAGTCGGGACGGGCAAAATAGATATACTCAAATATGCAGATATTCTGCTTTTTTCCGCAGTTAGTACGGATAGACCTCAGACCTTCTTTTCCGATGACAACTATCTCCCCTGCTTCCACATCACGGATAAACTCCGCACCCACTGTCTCAAGGGCGCAGGACTCGGAAGCCACAACGTAGGCACCGTCGTGAGTTCTGCCGATACACAGCGGACGGAATCCGTCGGGGTCACGGAAAGCAATTAGCTTGGTAGCGGTCATAAGTATGCAGGAGTAGGCGCCCCTGAGACGGGGCATTGCCTTTTCTACAGCCTCCTCGGTGGAATGACAGTCAAGCCGCTCACGTACTATCTCATAAGCGATAGCCTCCGTATCGGAGGTGCCGTGGAATATAGCTCCCGACATCTCAAAGGACCGTCTCAGCTCTGAGGCATTGACCAGATTCCCGTTGTGGACAAGTGCCATATTTCCCTTGATATGGCGGATAACAAGAGGCTGGATATTATTGGGGTTATGTCCGCCCGTAGTGGAATAGCGGACGTGTCCCACTGCCATATTGCCCTTGCCAAGCTTGTCAAGCTCCTCACGGCTGAAAACCTCAGATACAAGTCCGTCAGCCCTTTTATGCCTGAAAACTCCGTCATCACACACCGCAATGCCGCAGCTTTCCTGACCGCGGTGCTGAAGAGCATAAAGTCCGAAATATGCCGAGGAAGCAGGATCGGCGCAGCCGTTTTCGTATATGCCGAAAACTCCGCATTCCTCGTGTATGGAATCAAACATTTTTACACCTCTTATAAATACTGCTCGTTTATCCTGTCGATCAATTCAAGAGCCGCAATGCTTTTCTTCTTGCGCTTGTTCATGGCGTACTGCTCAAGATATGCGTGAGCCTCTGCCTCGGTCATGTTCTTGAACTCCATCAGCATGAACTTTGCTTTGTCTATGGTCTGTATCTCCCTGATCTTTTCCTCAAGGCGAAGATTTTCACTGTACAGCTTGAGTGACCGCGTCACAGCAATGTCCAGCGTTTTCACCAGCTGATAGAGAAGAGTCCTGCTGAAGGGCTTTCCGACGATAATGATACCGCTTTTTTCTGCACGGTCACTTACCTTTTCGATGTGCTCTTCCTTTATCATAAAGATACAGTTTGCGGCAGTTTTTTCGATTATATACTCCGCAAGCTCAAAGCCCGATTCGTCCATCAGCGGCGAATTTATCACCGTCAGTTCCACAGAGGGATCGGAATCAAGATAGGTCTTTGCCTGATAAGCCGATTCCACAAGCTTCGGCGTACACCGGAATGAATCGCGGAGAAAATTAACGAGTGCTTCAGAGGCGCTTTTGCTGCTTGATATTACAAGTACCTTTTCCAAAGCCGACCTCCGTTATAAACTGTAAAAATACTTCTGATCCTCAAATGCTTCCTTGTCGTATGCAGTTGAGTATTCCTTCCACTCGGTTCTGCTGCACGATATGAGAGTTGAAAGATTATTTTCAGGGATATACTTCCTGATGAACTCTGAGCCCTCAGCCAGGTCTGCCGCTTCCTCAAGTGTCGCGGGAAGTCTGCCGATGCTCTCATTCTCCGCCGGAAGCTGTGCCTTTTCGGATATCCCCTCCAGTGAAGCGTATATCATGAGTCCCAGAACGAAATAGGGATTGCATACACAGTCAGCAGCTCTCAGCTCTACGGGAGTATCATGGCTGTCGGGATCCATTCTGACAAGCTGTGAGCCTTCATCAGCCGCCCAGAGAATATCTCGCGGAGCTGTGAACTCTCCCAGTCTCTCATAGGAATTGACTGTTGAATTAGTAAACAGAGTGAAATCGCGGATATGCTCCATAATGCCTGCTGCTGCGCTTTTCAGCTCGTCACCCGTTGCTGTGCTGCGCTCCTCAAGGAGGTCGCTGTCAGGGAAGATATTGAAGCTGATATGCATACCGTTACCGCAGTCTGTGCGAAGGGGCTTTGGCATGAAGCTGGCGTGGACGCCGTGGGTCTCTGCCACGGATTTTACCGCCGATTTGAAGCTGAGGAAGGTGTCCGCAGCCTTCAGTGCTGACGAGGCGTTGAAGTCTATCTCATGCTGACCGCAGCCGCTCTCATGACGTGATGATACAGGGTGAATACCCATCTGCTCAAGAGTCAGGCAGACGTCACGGCGGATATTCTCTCCCTTGTCATCGGGAGCTGTATCGCAGTAGCCTGCATTGTCATGAGGTGTTTTCGTGGGCACACCGTTTTCATTGATCCTGAAAAGCGTGAACTCGCAGGAGGTACCGAAGCGGAAGCAATAGCCTGCGGACACTGCCGATTTCATCGCCTTTTTCAGGAAATATCTGCCGTCTCCTTCAAAGGGAGTACCATCGGCATATCTGATATAGCAGAACATTCTTATAACTCTCCCCTGCTGGGGTCTCCAGGGGAGCACAGTCATAGTCTGTGCATCGGGGAACAGGAAAAGATCCTTCCCGTTTGCAGCTTCAAAGCCTGATATTTTCTTGGCGGTTATTCGCGCACCGCTTTCAAAGGTCGCAGCAAGTTCGCTGGAGAGTATTGAGATGTTTTTCAGTCTTCCGTTGAGGTCACAGAAGGTAAGCTTCACGAACTTGACATCATTTTCCTCAATATACTGTAGTATTTCATTTTCTGAATATATCATATCGTCCTCCGTTACAGATTTGTATAGCCCATAAGGTATCTGTCCGCTTCTGCGGCGGCATCTCTGCCTTCGCGGATAGCCCTTACCACCAGGGACTGTCCGATGTGCATATCTCCTGCGGCAAATACCTTTGGTATATTGGTGGCATGACTGCCTGTTTCGGTCTTTACGTTTGTTCGCTGGTCCAGCTCTGCTCCGAAGGCGTCAGCTACATAGCTCTGACAGCCCAGGAAGCCTGCGGCGATAAGGCAGAGCTCACAGGGAAGCACCTCCTCGCTGCCCTCTATCTCCCTGGGCACCTTCCTGCCGCTCTTTTCATCGGTTACAAATTCAAGCTTCACAGTCTTTATCGCTGTAAGATTTCCCTTTTCGTCCTTTATGAACTCCTTTACGGTAGTGGTATATACCCTCGGGTCGCGGCCGAATACAGCTATTGCTTCCTCCTGACCGTAGTCCGTCTTGCAGACTCTCGGCCACTGAGGCCAGGGATTGCTGTCCGCTCTCTCATCGGGGAGCTTCGGCATCATTTCCAGCTGTGTCACAGACTTGCAGCCATGGCGTACCGATGTTCCCACACAGTCGTTACCGGTATCGCCTCCGCCGATAATGACCACATTTTTGTCCTTGGCGGAAATAAACTTACCATCGGTGAGGTCGGAGTCAAGAAGGCTCTTGGTTGTAGATTTAAGGAAGTCCACAGCAAAGTATATTCCCTTGGCGTCCCTGCCCTCAGCCTTTATATCCCTCGGATTTGAGGAGCCGCAGGCAAGGATAACAGCATCAAAGTCCTTCAATATATCATCCGCGGACACATCAGCTCCCACATTGGCATTTGTGACGAACTTCACGCCCTCAGCTGCCATAAGATCAGTGCGGCGCTGAATGATATGCTTTTCAAGCTTCATATTGGGTATGCCGTACATGAGAAGTCCGCCGACACGGTCGGAGCGCTCGTAAACAGTGACGCTGTGACCACGCTTGTTGAGAGTATCAGCTGCCGCAAGTCCCGAAGGACCCGAGCCGATAACGGCTACTTTTTTACCGCTGCGTACCTTTGGTATCTGAGGCTCCATAAGTCCGCTTTCAAATCCGGATTCGATGATAGAGCGCTCATTCTCCCTTACGGTGACAGGAGTACCGTCCAGCCCGCAGGTACACGCCTTTTCACAGAGTGCAGGGCATACTCTCGACGTAAACTCCGGAAAGTTGTTGGTCATAAGCAGTCTGCTGAGCGCCTGTTCCTTCTGACCGTGATAGAGCAGGTCGTTCCACTCGGGGATAAGATTGTTGAGCGGACAGCCCGAGATCATACCGCAGAGCATTTTTCCGTTCTGACAGAATGGCACTCCGCAGTCCATACATCTTGCCGCCTGCTCGCGGCGCTGCTCCTCACTGAGAGGTGTGTGGAACTCATTAAAGTCCTTTATGCGCTCAAGGGAATCCTTTGCAGTAGTCTCAACTCTTGTATATTCAAGAAATCCTGTTGCCTTTCCCATGGCTCACGCCTCCTTTCTGATAAGCTCAAAGGCTTCGATCTCAGCTTGATCTTGTGATACACCTGACTTTTCAAGCCTGCTTACAGTGGTCTGTATCTTCGCATAATCGTGAGGGATTATTTTCTTGAACCTCGGGATATAGCTGTCAAGATCGGCAAGTATGGTCTTTGCCTTTTCCGACCCCGTAGCCTCTGCGTGTTCTTCGATAAAGCCCTTCAGCTCGGCAATATCCTCCTCAGCTGTAACAGCCTCCAGAGAGACAAGTGCCTTGTTGAGACGGGTGTACGGGTCGTGCTCCTCATCGAGAACATAGGCGATACCGCCGGACATTCCCGCAGCGAAGTTCTTGCCTGTCCTTCCGAGGATAACAGCGCGTCCGCCTGTCATGTATTCGCAGCCGTGGTCGCCTGTACCCTCGCAGACTGCGACTGCTCCGGAATTTCTGACACAGAAGCGTTCGCCTGCAACGCCGTTGATAAAGGCTTTTCCCGAGGTAGCACCGTAGAGTGCCACATTGCCGACGATGATATTTTCGTCAGCCTTAAATGCTGAATTTTTCGGCGGATAAAGTACAAGTCTGCCGCCTGAAAGGCCCTTGCCGAAGTAATCGTTGCTGTCGCCGCAGAGCTCAAGAGTGAGTCCCTTCGGAATGAATGCACCGAAGGACTGTCCGCCGCTTCCGCTGCACTTCACAGTGAAGGTGTCGTCAGAGAGTGCATTTTCGCCGTGGATACGGGTTATCTCAGCGCCCGTGAGAGTTCCCACAGAGCGGTCTGTGTTCACAACATCAATGGAGATAGTTTTTGCGGAACCGTTTTTCAGAGCGCTTCCCAGCTTCTTCATTATAACACGGCGGTCTATAGTGCTGTCAAGTGCAAAATCGAAAATATCCTCAGCGTCGAAGTGCTGCTTGCTGCCCACAGAAGACATCCCCAGTATAGCAGAGAAGTCGATACCGTGAGTCTCCTTTTTCGGTACGAGCAGGTCTGTGCGACCCACAAGCTCATCGACTGTGCGTATTCCCAGCTTTGCCATGTACTCGCGGAGCTCCTGTGCAATGAAGTGTATGAAGTTTATGATGTACTCCGGCTTGCCGCGGAAACGCTTTCTCAGCTCGGGGTTCTGTGTGGCGATACCCATAGGACAGGTGTCAAGATTGCACACTCTCATCATAACACAGCCCATAGTAACAAGCGGAGCTGTTGCGAATCCGAACTCCTCAGCCCCGAGGAGTGCCGCAACGAGAACATCGCGCCCTGTCATCAGCTTGCCGTCAGTCTCTATGCGTACCCTTGAACGGAGACCGTTGAGCATAAGGGTCTGATGAGCCTCGGCAAGTCCCAGCTCCCATGGAAGTCCTGCATTGTATATTGAGCTTCTTGGTGCAGCACCCGTTCCGCCGTCATAGCCCGAGATGAGTATTACCTGTGCTCCTGCCTTGGCAACGCCTGCCGCAACAGTTCCCACACCTGCCTCGGAGACAAGCTTTACGGAAATTCTTGCCTTATCGTTTGCATTTTTCAGGTCATAGATGAGCTGAGCCAGATCTTCGATGGAATATATATCATGATGAGGCGGAGGAGAGATAAGTCCCACGCCTGCGGTGGAGTGACGTGTCTTGGCGATCCAGGGATAGACCTTTCCCGAGGGAAGATGTCCGCCCTCACCCGGCTTGGCTCCCTGAGCCATTTTGATCTGTATCTCCTGTGCGGAAACGAGGTATTCACTTGTAACGCCGAAGCGTCCAGAAGCTACCTGCTTGATAGCAGAGCAGCGGTCGGATCTCAGCCTTTCGGGGCTCTCTCCGCCCTCTCCGCTGTTGGACTTTCCGCCGATACGATTCATAGCCACAGCCATGCACTCATGGGCTTCCTGAGAAATGGATCCGTAGGACATAGCTCCCGTCTTGAAGCGTTTGCAGATACTTTCAACAGACTCCACTTCATCAACAGGGATTCCGCCATTCTCGTCAAATCTGATGTCAAGCAGGCTTCTCAGTGTCAGCTCATTGTCCTCACGGGTGAGACACTCGCTGTATTTTTTGAAGGTTTCATAGCTTCCAGTCATCGCTGCCTGCTGGAGCAGATGTATGGTCTCGGGAGTGTAGAGATGCTCTGACTTGCCGCTGCGGAGCTTGTGACTTCCTGCACTGCCGATACTGTCATTCACAGTAAGTCCAAGGGGATCAAATGCCGCGGTGTGGAGCTTTTCTGTGCGGCGGCTTATATCTGCAAGTCCTATGCCGCCGATACGGCTGACAGTTCCCGAAAAATACTTGTCAATGAGCTCCTTTGAAACGCCAACGGCTTCAAAGAGCTTGCTGCCCTGATAGGACTGTATAGTGGATATGCCCATTTTTGAAGCTATTTTCACAATACCGTGGAGTATAGCCGAATTATAGTCGTCCTCGGCTGCGTAGAAGTCCTTGTCGAGAGTACCCTCATCTATGAGGGAGCGGATAGTTTCATGAGCCAGATATGGGTTCACCGCACAGGCTCCATAACCGAGAAGTGCAGCAAAATGGTGGACCTCTCTGGGCTCTGCGGACTCCAGTATCATCGCCACAGCCGTGCGCTTCTTTGTAGAAACGAGATGCTGCTGGAGTGCGGAAACTGCAAGCAGAGACGGAATAGGACAGTGGAACTCGTCCACGCCGCGGTCAGAGAGAATGAGTATGGTCGCACCGTCGCGGTAAGCCTTGTCTGCCTCGACGAAAAGCCTTTCTATCGCCTTTTCAAGAGGAGTTCCTATGTAATAGGTTATGGGAATGACAGCACTTTTCAGTCCCTCTGAGCTGAGAGCCTTTATTTTCAGCATATCAGTCTCGGTGAGAATGGGGTTCTCGATCTTGAGAACGTGGCAGTTCTCGGGACGCTCCTCAAGGAGGTTTCCGTCCTTGCCGATGTAGACGCTGGTATCGGTGACTATCTCCTCGCGGATAGCATCAAAGGGCGGATTTGTTACCTGCGCAAAGAGCTGGCGGAAATAGTTGAAAAGGCTCGGGGACTGTTTGTCCAGAGGCGGCAGGGGTATATCGCTTCCCATAGAAGCAATGGGCTCTGCACCTTTTTCAGCCATGGGCAGGATAGATGTGCGTATATCCTCATAAGAGTAGCCGAATGCCTTCTGAAGCCTTGCAAGCTCTGCGCCCGAATAGGTCTGCACTCCCTTATTGGGGATATGCAGGTCATGAAGACGGACGAGGTTTGCGTCCAGCCACTCGCCGTAGGGCTGACGGAGGGCATATGCTGACTTTATCTCATCGTCCTCGATGATGCGTCCCTGCTTTGTGTCGGCAAGAAGCATTTTTCCCGGACGGAGGCGGTCTTTCCTGACTACCTTATCGGCAGGAATGTCGATACAGCCTGTCTCCGATGAGAGTATGAGATATCCGTCGCTTGTGACGCAGTAACGTGACGGACGGAGACCGTTTCTGTCCAGAACAGCTCCCATTACCTCGCCGTCAGAGAATATTATAGAAGCAGGTCCGTCCCAGGGCTCCATCATAGTCGCGTAATACTGGTAAAGATCGTATTTTGAACGTGAAATGGTCTTGTCATTCTTCCATGGCTCGGGAATAGTTATCATTACTGCAAGAGGAAGGGGCATTCCTGACATAACCATGAATTCCAGAGCATTGTCAAGCCTTGCGGAGTCGGAGCCGTTAACGTTTATTGCAGGGAGTATCTTGTACATATCATTTTTCAGCGCCTCACAGGACATACTCTCCTCGCGGGCGAGCATCTTATCTGCGTTGCCTGTGATAGTATTTATCTCACCGTTATGAACTATGAAACGGTTGGGATGAGCCTTCTGCCAGCTTGGATTGGTGTTTGTGGAAAAACGGGAGTGTACCATAGCGATAGCAGATGTGAAGTCATCGCTCTGAAGGTCTGTGTAAAATCTCCTCAGCTCATCAACGAGGAACATTCCCTTATACACGATAGTACGGCTGGAAAGTGAGCATACATATGTATTTTCATCGGATTGCTCAAACTCACGCCTTACAATAAAGAGTCTGCGGTCGAAGTCAAGTCCCTGCGGACATTCCTGCGGACGCTTAACGAAAGCCTGCATTATATAAGGCATACTTTCAAGCGCCTTCTGTCCGAGGATACCTGCTGATACAGGCACATCACGCCAGCAGATGAGCTCCATGCCGTTTTTATTAACGATAAGCTCAAAGAGCTTCATAGCCTGTCTGCGCTTCATCTCGCTCTGAGGGAAGAAGAACATTCCCACGCCGAAATCGCCCTTGCCGCCGATGTCATATCCAAGCTTTGCAGTCTCACTTATAAAGAAGCTGTAGGGCATCTGCGCAAGTATACCGACACCGTCGCCTGTCTTGCCCTCTGCGTCCTTGCCTGCACGGTGCTCAAGCTTTTCAACTATTGTAAGAGCACTGTCAACAACATATCTGGACTGCTCTCCCTTAATATTGACAACTGCACCTATACCGCAGTTATCGTGTTCAAATCTGGGATCGTAAAGTCCCTGCTGCTCATATGGAGCTTCTTTTCTGAATAAATCCATATCTTTCACTTGCCTTTCAGGTGCAGAGCGCCATTGATCTGCACTGATGTAATAAAAAAAGACGTCCGGGCAGACAGATAGTCTGCTCAAACGCCTTTGTTCCTGCATTTATATTAGCACGTCAAAGCGCAAATGTCAATAGCGAATAAATGTATTTTTGCAGTTTCGTTGATTTTTAACAGTTACTTTCTACTAACTCTGAAGCAAAAATGTACGATACGTCAAATTTCAAAAAAGCTCTTGACAAATCCGCGCCAAAGGGCTATAATGGCATTGTAAACAGCAAGGGAGCTGCGGATAAGGTATCCGTAGCTCTCTTTTTTTGGTTTATAGCGCTAATTCCATACACAAAGGGGTGTATGAAGTCTCAGGACTTCTGCACCCCTTTGATATTTTTTGCTGTAACTTATCAAGGAGGTATTTATATGGACTCTCAGACAATTTTACAACAGGCTCTGGACGAAACTAACGGCGTCGTCTTTGGTGTATGGTTCCTTATCGGCGCTGCACTTGTATTCTTTATGCAGGCAGGCTTTGCAATGGTGGAAACAGGTTTTACACGCGCAAAGAACGCAGGCAATATAATCATGAAAAACCTTATGGACTTCTGTATCGGTACAGTCGTTTTCATTCTCATAGGCTTCGGTCTTCTCTTCGGTGAAGACCTGATCGGTGTAATAGGACAGCCCGGATTTGACATTTTTACTTCCTACGGTTCATTCGATTGGTCAAACTTTGTATTCAACCTTGTATTCTGTGCAACAACGGCAACTATCGTATCGGGTGCAATGGCTGAACGTACAAAATTCTTATCATACTGTGTATACTCCGCGATCATCAGTGCAGTTGTTTATCCTATCGAAGCTCACTGGGGCTGGGGCGGAGGCTGGCTCAGTCAGTGGGGATTCCACGATTTCGCAGGCTCGGCACATATACACATGGTCGGCGGTATCGCAGCTCTCATTGGCGCTGCTATCCTTGGTCCGAGAATCGGCAAATTCCAGAAGAACAAAAAGGGAGAAGTCAAGGTCAATGCTATTCCCGGTCATAACCTTACAATAGGCGCCCTCGGATGCTTTATCCTCTGGTTCGGCTGGTACGGATTCAACGGTGCAGCCTGCACTTCTATTGATCAGCTCGGCTCGGTATTCCTTACAACAACAGTTGCTCCTGCGATTGCAACAGTAACTTGTATGATATTCACATGGTTAAAATACGGAAAACCTGATGTTTCAATGTGTCTCAACGCTTCACTGGCAGGACTTGTCGGTATCACAGCTCCCTGCGATGTTACAGACTGCCTCGGAGCTTCTATCATCGGTATCGTTTCGGGACTTTTAGTATGCTTCGGCGTTTGGTTCCTCGATTATAAGCTCCACGTCGACGATCCTGTTGGTGCAGTAGCAGTTCACATGATGAACGGAATCTGGGGTACTATTGCAGTTGGTCTCTTTGCAAATCCGGCTGTTCCCGGTTACTCACTGGCTGACCAGAATGGCGAGCAGCTTGCAGGTCTCTTCTACGGCGGCGGCTTCGGTCTCCTCGGCAGACAGCTCACAGGATTCGCTGCTATCGCAGTTTTCACAGCAGTCTCAATGGTAATAGTATTTGTACTTATCAAAAAGACAATCGGTCTCCGTGCTTCAGAGCAGGAAGAGATTATCGGTCTTGATGTTACAGAGCACGGTCTTATCTCCTCTTATGCAGACTTTGCACCTGCTATGGGTGACATCTCCATGAAGGGCTACACTAAAGACGATGCAAAGAGCGTTGTTAAGGTACCTGTTGACGAGGCAGTCAAGGTGGAGAACTACTCCGCACCCGCTCCCGACGGCAGACCCAAGATGACAAACATCGTTGTTGTATTCAAGCAGCAGAAGCTCCAGCAGTTCATCGAGGCTATGGAAGCCATTGACGTTAAGGGTATCACAGTCACCAACGTTATGGGCTGCGGTATGCAGAACGGACAGAGGAACTACTACCGCGGAACTACAGTTGAGATGAACCTGCTCCCAAAGGTAAAAGCAGAGATAGCAGTATGTGCAGTTCCCGTTGACAAGGTCGTAAGCGCCGCAAAGGCAGCTCTCTATACAGGCAACTACGGCGACGGAAAGATGTTCATTTACGACATCGAGAACGTCATCAAGATAAGAACAGGCGAGGAGGGCTACAACGCGCTCCATGATTCCGAGGAATGGGAGCGTTCATAAGCTGACAAGGGCATCTGCGGATAATAAAATATCAATATCTGAAAAATCTCCCACTATCCGCAGATAGCCTTTATCATAAATGTATTTCAAGGAGCAAGGATAATGTCAAAGTTCATTTTTGTAACAGGCGGAGTCGTTTCCGGTCTGGGCAAGGGTATCACAGTGGCTTCACTGGGAAGACTTCTAAAACAGCGCGGGTATAAGGTGACGATACAGAAATTCGACCCCTATATCAATGTAGACCCCGGTACTATATCCCCCTTCCAGCACGGCGAGGTGTTCGTCACCGATGACGGTGCGGAGACCGACCTGGACCTGGGACACTACGAGCGCTTCGTGGACGAAAATCTGTCGGTGCACTCCAACGTAACAACGGGAAAGATCTACTGGAATGTCATCACAAAAGAGCGCCGCGGCGATTATCTCGGCGGCACCGTACAGGTCATACCGCACATCACCAATGAGATAAAGGACAGGGTATACAGTGCCGCAAAGGAAGCAAATGCTGATGTTGTCATCACGGAAATAGGCGGAACTGTAGGCGATATAGAGTCCACTCCCTTTCTCGAGGCGATACGTCAGGTGGGTACAGAACAGGGGCGCGAGAATGTATGCTATATCCACGTTACTCTGGTGCCCTATATCGCAGGCTCAGAGGAGCTGAAGTCCAAACCCACCCAGCACTCCACAAAGGAACTTCTCTCCATAGGTATCCAGCCCGATATTATAGTCTGCCGCACAGAAAAGCGGATCCCCGACGATATGGCTGAGAAGATCGCGCTGTTCTGCAATATCCGCAAGGAGGATGTTATCCAGAACCTTACAGCACCATCGCTGTATGAGGTGCCCCTGTGGCTGGAAAAAGAAGGACTGGCACATTCGGTATGCCGTCATCTTGGACTTACAGACAGCGCTCCCGACCTGACAGAATGGACGGAAATGGTACGCCGCGCTGAGAATGCACACAAAAATGTAACTATCGGACTTGTGGGAAAGTATGTGGAGCTCCATGATGCCTATCTCTCCGTAGCTGAGGCGCTCCGTCACGGCGGTATTGTCAATGACGCAGCTGTTGATATAAAGTGGATAGACTCCGAGGAAGTCACCGCCGACAACGCAGCCGAGGTCTTTACGGACTGCGACGGAATCATTGTTCCCGGCGGCTTCGGTCACAGGGGCGTTGAGGGAATGATAGAGTCCATACGCTATGCCCGTGAGAATAAAGTGCCGTTTTTCGGTATCTGTCTCGGTATGCAGATGTCCGTTATCGAATACTCCAGAAATGTCTGCGGACTTGAAAATGCAAATTCAGCTGAGTTCGGCGAGACTCCCTACCCCGTTATCGACATTATGGACGAGCAGAGGAATATCAACCAGAAGGGCGGCACCATGCGCCTGGGGCTTTATCCCTGCAAGCTCTCCGAGAGCTCGAAATGCCGCAGCATATACGATGAAGAGCTTATCTATGAGCGTCATCGTCACCGCTATGAGTTCAACAACGCATACCGCAAGGTACTTACAGATAACGGACTTCACATTGCCGGTCTTTCACCTGATGAAAAACTCGTTGAAATAGTTGAATTGCCTGACCACCCCTGGTTCGTGGGAGTGCAGTTCCACCCCGAATTCAAATCACGTCCCAATAAGCCCCACAGGCTTTTTGCGGATTTTATAAAAGCATCGCTTGATAGTAAAGGAGAATAATTATGGAAAAGATAACAGAATATTTCGGCTCAATGGTGTTTGACGAAAGAATAATGAAGGCAACTCTTTCAGAGAAGGTCTACAAGTCATTAAAGAGAACTATCGACAGAGGGGCACCGCTTGACATCTCCGTGGCGAATGCAGTTGCAGCTGCTATGAAGGACTGGGCTATCGAGCTGGGTGCTACACACTACACCCACTGGTTCCAGCCCATGACAGGCGTTACTGCCGAAAAGCACGACAGCTTCATCTCCCCTGCTCCCGACGGCAGAGTCATCATGGAGTTCTCTGGCAAGGAGCTTGTAAAGGGCGAGCCTGACGCTTCTTCCTTCCCCTCCGGCGGACTTCGTGCCACATTTGAGGCAAGAGGCTACACAGCCTGGGACCCTACCTCATACGCTTTCGTCAAGGACGGAACTCTCTATATCCCTACCGCCTTCTGCTCCTATACAGGCGAGGCTCTGGACAAGAAGGTGCCCCTGCTCCGCTCAATGGAGGCTATCAACAAGCAGGCTCTGCGTATCCTGAAGCTCTTTGGCAACACGAAGGTAAAAAGCGTCAAGACCTCAGTAGGTCCCGAGCAGGAGTACTTCCTTGTAGACCGTGAGATGTGGAAAAAGCGCAAGGACCTCATCATGACAGGAAGAACTCTTTTCGGTGCTATGCCGCCGAAGGGACAGGAAATGGACGACCACTACTTCGGCTCTATCAAGCCCAGAGTTGCCGAGTACATGGCTGACCTGGACCGTGAGCTGTGGAAGCTGGGCATCCTTGCCAAGACCAAGCACAACGAGGTAGCTCCCGCACAGCATGAACTTGCTCCCATCTATGATACAACAAATATAGCTGCCGACCACAACCAGCTGACTATGGAGGTAATGCAGAAGGTAGCTCTCCGCCACAACCTTGTTTGTTTGCTTCACGAAAAGCCCTTTGCAGGCGTAAACGGCTCGGGCAAGCACAACAACTGGTCCATTTCCACAGACCAGGGCGAGAACCTGCTCTCACCCGGTGAAACACCTGCCGAAAACGCACAGTTCCTGCTGTTCCTTGCAGCTGTTATAAAGGCTGTTGACGACTATCAGGATCTGCTGAGACTTTCTGTAGCTACCGCAGGCAACGATCACCGTCTCGGTGCAAACGAAGCTCCCCCGGCAGTTATATCCATATTCCTTGGCGATGAGCTCACAGCAGTTCTCGATGCTATCGAAAAGGATAAGCCCTACGGCGGAACTGCAAAGGAGAAAATGAAGCTGGGCGTTGATGTTCTCCCTCAGTTCAGCAAGGACACCACAGACCGCAACCGAACCTCACCCTTTGCATTCACAGGCAACAAGTTTGAGTTCCGTATGCTGGGCTCCTCAAACAGTATCTCCTGCGCAAACATACACCTCAATGCGGCAGTTGCCGAGGTGCTGAGGCAGTTCGCTGACAAGCTGGAAAAGGCTAAGGACTTCAACAAGTCACTCCACGACCTTATCCGCAAAACTATAAAGGATCACAAGCGTATAATCTTCAACGGCAACGGCTACGATGACGCCTGGATAAAAGAAGCCGAGAAGCGCGGACTTATGAACCTCAGAACTACTGCCGATGCAATGCCTCATATCTGCGACAAGAAGAACGTTGAGATGCTCACCTCCCACGGTATCTTCACCGAAGCCGAGATATTCTCTCGCCGTGATATTATGCTTGAAAACTACGTAAAGACTGTCAACATCGAAGCTGTAACAATGGTGGATATGGCCCGCAAGGAGATAATCCCTGCTGTTGCTAAATTTGCAGCCGATACAGCAAGTGCGGTCGCTGTAAAAAAGAGCATTTCCAAGTCTGCCTGCAAGTATGAAACAAGACTTGTTACCGAGCTCTCCGAGCTTATCGACGAAATGGACGCTGCCACAACCGAGCTTGAAGCTGCCATCGCTGAATTCAAGGGCATAGCTGAAATAATCAAGGCTTCCGAATTCGTCCGCGACACCATGCTCCCTGCAATGGATAAGCTCCGCAGCGCAGCTGACAGGGCTGAAACTATGACTGCCGAGGACTACTATCCCTTCCCCACCTATGACAAGCTGCTTTTCGGAGTGTGAGACAATGAAATTCACCAAAATGCAGGGCTGCGGCAATGACTATATCTATGTCAACTGCTTTGAGGAGAGCGTTACCTCTCCTCAGCAGCTTGCCAAAGCCGTCAGTGACAGACACTTCGGCATAGGCTCTGACGGGCTGGTGCTGATAATGCCCGGCGATAATGCTGACTGCCGAATGCGAATGTTCAATTCCGACGGAAGTGAGTCGGAGATGTGTGGAAATGCCATTCGATGCGTTGCAAAGTACGTCTATGACCGCGACATCATACATAAGCGTGAACTGTCAGTTGAGACTCTCGCAGGAATAAAGTATATAACTATAAACACAGATAATAACGACATAGCGCGGACTATGACCGTGGATATGGGAGCTCCCATAACCGCAGCCGCTGATATACCGGTTTTCGCTGACCGCTCTCCCGTCACAGACCTGAAGCTCTCGGCTTTTGACCGGATCTTCACATTTACCTGCGTATCAATGGGAAATCCTCACGCAGTAACATTCATTGACGAAGCAGTCAGCAGCTTTGATGTGGAGCGTTTCGGAAAGGTATTTGAAGTTGAAGAGCATTTTCCCCACAGGTCAAACATTGAGTTTGCTGAGATATTATCTCCCACTCACCTGAAAATGAGAGTCTGGGAGCGAGGTGCAGGCGAAACTCTTGCCTGCGGGACAGGCACCTGTGCAACAGTAGCGGCAGCCTGTCTCAACGGCATATGTCCGCGTGAGCCTGTAACAGTTGATCTCCTTGGCGGTCAGCTGACTATAGAATGGAACGCAGAGGACGGACACATATACATGACAGGTCCCGCAGAATTTGTATTCGACGGCGAAATATAACGGAGGAAGCTATGGCAAAGTTTAACGAGAATTTTCTTGAGCTGAAAGAGAGCTATCTTTTCAGCGAAGTCGCAAAAAGAGTCAGCGCATTTAAGGAACAACACCCCGAAAGATCTGTTATCCGACTTGGCATAGGCGATGTTACGCTGCCTCTCGGAAAGACAGTTGTGGAGGTTATGCGCTCAGCCGCTGAGGAAATGGGACAGGCTGAGACCTTCCGCGGCTACAGTCCCGAGCAGGGTTACGACTTCCTGAGAATGGCTATACAGAAGCATTATAAAGCATTCGGTGTTGAGCTTGATGCTGACGAGATTTTCGTCTCCGACGGTGCTAAGTCCGACACGGGAAATATCACTGATCTTTTCAGCAAGGATAACACTGTCCTGATCCCCGACCCGGTTTATCCTGTCTATGTGGATACAAATACCATGAACGGCAGGAATATCGTATACATCAACGGAACTGCCGAGAATGACTTCCTTCCCATGCCTGACAGAAGCGTTCACGCTGATCTCATCTATATATGCTCTCCCAACAATCCTACGGGAGCCTGCTATAACAGGACACAGCTCCGCAAATGGGTGGATTACGCCCTTGAAAATGATGCAGTTATCCTCTTTGATTCAGCCTATGAGAGCTTTGTTTCGGACAAAAGCCTTCCCCATTCCATTTATGAAATAGCGGGTGCAGAAAGCTGCGCTGTGGAGTTCTGCTCACTTTCCAAAACAGCAGGCTTTACAGGAACGCGCTGCGGATATACCATTGTTCCCAAGGCGATAACCTCGAAGTCCGCAGACGGCAGAGAAATGAGCCTAAACAAGATGTGGAACCGCCGCCAGTGTACAAAATTCAACGGTGTGCCCTATGTGATACAGCGTGCCGCAGAAGCTGTGTTTTCAGACCAGGGAATGGCAGAAGCAAGAGCAATGACCGATTCGTATATGGAAAATGCACGTATCATCTCAAATACTATGGAGGAGCTGAAAATCCGCTATACAGGCGGCATCAACTCTCCCTACATATGGTTTGAATGCCCATTCGGAATGAACAGCTGGGATTTCTTTGACTTTCTGCTTGAAAAGGCAGGTGTTGTCGGAACTCCGGGCACAGGTTTCGGCAAAAACGGCGATAACTGGTTCCGCCTTACCGCCTTCAACAGCAGGGAAAACACAGCCGAAGCAATGAAACGATTCCGTACATTGCTATCAGCTAACGGATAAGCAAAGCGAGTAACCAGACTCTCTACCTATACCCTAATATAAAGACAAAGGACAGCTTTTGCTGTCCTTTTCCCTTTATCTGTCGTTTCCTGCCTCTGCTTTTATGCTTTCATACTTTGCACCAACGTCCTCCATAGTGAAGTCAGGAGAGTCAAATACATAATTTTCAAGCCTGAAGTACATTCTCATATCATTGCTTTGATCTTCATATGGCGATCGTACTGATGAATCCCTTCATATCGCCTGTCATATCGGGACTGTATTCATAGGAATTGAATACATCTGCAAAGACATCGCTGACACATTCGTCTATATCCTCGCGGCTGCCCGAGCTGCGCAGGCGGTTGAATACGATAGTATATACATAGTTGAGATATTCGTTGAAGAGCTCTCTTTGCGCCTTGTTTTTATCTTCTGTCAGAAGTTTATGATACTCACTCTGTTTCATATATCCCTCTCCTCCTTTCACGGATTTGAATGCATTCACTATATATATTGCTATTATATCACATAAGTGCAGCATCGAAAATAATATTTTTATTTTTTAATCAAAAACCTGCCTTTTTGAAGTGCATTTACATAAAAGCAATAAAGCCTGCGGCAGATGATCTTCCACAGGCTTTTTCGATATTCATAAAAAACGGCTCCGTGCGCGGACAAAAAACATTTACGGCAGGAATTTTCCCGATGAAAGGTACAGCCTGTACCAGTCATTATGGGACAGCTCCACATCTGACGCCTGGCAGGTCTCCCTGATATGCGCGGGATCCATAGTGCCGATTATCACCTGCATTTTAGCAGGATGGCGGAGTATCCACGCAACTGCTACAGCTGCCTTTGTCACACCCTCACGCTCTGCAAGCTCTCCGAGTACCTTGTTCAGCTCGGGATACTCGGGATCATCAATGAAGGTACCGCCGAACATTCCTTTCTGAAGCGGCGACCAAGCCTGTATAGTAATATTGTTAAGACGACAGTAATCCAGCGCACTTCCGTCACGGCTCACGGACATATCCGTGGTCTTGTTATTCATATACAGCCCCTGATCTATGAGCTGGGACTGCTCCAGTGAAAGCTGAAGCTGATTAATGACAAGGGGCTGTTTTACGTACTTTTTCAGCAGCTCAGTCTGCATGGGCATAGTATTGCTGACGCCGAACCAGCGCACCTTTCCCGATTTTTCCAGAGTATCAAAGGCTTCTGCCACCTCTTCGGGCTCAAACAGGAGATCGGGACGGTGAAGCAGCAGAGTGTCAAGATAGTCCGTCTTTAATCTTCCAAGGATAGCGTCAACACTTGAAAGGATATTCTCCCTGGTCCAGTCAAATTCTCCGCGCTCGGGACATATTCCGCACTTGCTCTGTATAAAGATGTCCTCACGCTTTATGCCTGTCAGCGGAAAAGCCTCTGCAAAGCGGACCTCCGCTTCACCATAGCCGTAACAAGTTGCATGGTCAAAGAAATTGACGCCTGCATCATAAGCCGCTCTTATTGCCTTTGCAGCATCCTCCCTGCTATGCTCGGGCATTCTCATACAGCCCTGTATGACAGCGGACACATTCTGCGGTCCGTTTTTAATATTAAGCTTCTTCATAATAATACTCCATTTATCACAGATAGGTAACTGTTTCGGAAAGTGGCTTTCTGCTGTCATGATTTGGCAGCGGACCTGCTCCCTCAGCAGCATAGCCAAGGTCAAGCAGAATAAGTACCTCCTCATTCTCAGGAAGCCCGAGAACTTCTGCCGCCTTGTCAGGGTCAAAGAAATTCAGCCAGCAGCTGTCCACACCTTCGTTTGAAGCTGCAAGCATAAGATGTGTGGCAACTATCGCGGCGTCCTCTGCGCCGGAATCCCGCTTATCTCCGGGATATGTAAAAACGTTGTCCTTATCGAACGCAACGACCAGTACAGTCGGCGCACCATAGCGGCACGGAGTCAGATCATCTATCTTCCCGAGGATCTCCGGGGACTGGACCACGTATATATGCTGCTCCTGGAGATTTTTTGCTGTAGGCGCAAGACGTCCCGCTTCGAGGATAGCAGCAAGCTTTTCTGCTTCTACCTGTCTGCTGCTGTACTTTTTGCATGAATAACGATTTTTTACAACTTCCTTGAATTCCATTTATATGCCCTCCGCATCATAAAATATTTATATAATTATAACATAAGTTCCTGAAAATAGCAACAGCCGCATTACACTTATTATCCTCATATTTGACCTGTTTTCACCCGGGGAGCTCCCGGTATAGGCAAATCCGCACTTGTGCAGAAGTTTGCCGATGATGTGGGACTGCCCTGTGTTCCATGTTCGGTAGTTAGCTTCCTTCCTGCGGGCGTTTATAGTAGTTGTGATTCCAAACCACTCCCTCCGTGCGGAGGGAGACGGGGAATACATCTTTTCACTGGTAAATTCGTCAGTGATTTCAATCCACTCCCTCCGTGCGGAGGGAGACCTGCTTGGCATAGGCGAATTCAATCAGAAAGAGTGATTTCAATCCACTCCCTCCGTGCGGAGGGAGACCTCTACCTTTTCTATCTTCTGCGCCCGGTACAGATTATTTCAATCCACTCCCTCCGTGCGGAGGGAGACCTGCCACCAGGTACCACCTGCGGAGTCCGAGTTGAATTTCAATCCACTCCCTCCGTGCGGAGGGAGACGAGGGTGATCGCTGTCAGCAGTATAAAATTAAGTGATTTCAATCCACTCCCTCCGTGCGGAGGGAGACGGCACTCGCAAGGTTGACTATACCGAGAGTGAGCTATTTCAATCCACTCCCTCCGTGCGGAGGGAGAATTATATTCAACATTTGGGCAAACACCAAAAAGGATTTCAATCCACTCCCTCCGTGCGGAGGGAGACTATACAACAACGTCATATTGAGTATTAGCAGTTAATATTTCAATCCACTCCCTCCGTGCGGAGGGAGACGGGATCAGTCAAAACAGATTTACGATACCCCAGAAATTTCAATCCACTCCCTCCGTGCGGAGGGAGACAAATCCATTTTGCTATATGCAGTCTATACAGAGTGCAATTTCAATCCACTCCCTCCGTGCGGAGGGAGACCAGATCGCAAAGCGCATCACAGACGAGCATCTCCAATTTCAATCCACTCCCTCCGTGCGGAGGGAGACCAGAAGACTCTCATACGGACGTAAGGTCCTCAATGATTTCAATCCACTCCCTCCGTGCGGAGGGAGACCTTATCCTCTATCGTATACTGTGTCTGAAGCCTATTTCAATCCACTCCCTCCGTGCGGAGGGAGACTCATGGAATCGCACGTTCTTAGTGCCGGCATGAACATTTCAATCCACTCCCTCCGTGCGGAGGGAGACCAGATCGCAAAGCGCATCACAGACGAGCATCTCCAATTTCAATCCACTCCCTCCGTGCGGAGGGAGACCAGCGCATACGTCGTACACCTTCGCGCCCTTGTAATTTCAATCCACTCCCTCCGTGCGGAGGGAGACCGTACATGACTGAGGACTCAGCCCGCGGCTACTGATTTCAATCCACTCCCTCCGTGCGGAGGGAGACTATACTCGATCATGATACGAGCTCCGCTCTCGATATTTCAATCCACTCCCTCCGTGCGGAGGGAGACGGCAGACCTTGCAGCTTCTGCGGCAAGCTTCGCCTATTTCAATCCACTCCCTCCGTGCGGAGGGAGACTATCTCATACGCTGGATTGTCAAGGTCACGATAATTTCAATCCACTCCCTCCGTGCGGAGGGAGACGCAGTCCGTGACCTTGCTGTCGCGCTCGTCATCGAATTTCAATCCACTCCCTCCGTGCGGAGGGAGACGCGGCGAAGAGTACACTGTTGAGGGTGGATTACAATTTCAATCCATTCCCTCCGTGCGGAGGGAGACCTCAGCGAGGTTGACGTTAAAGAGCGCAGTTGTCATTTCAATCCACTCCCTCCGTGCGGAGGGAGACCCGGCGAGGACTCCCTTCGAGTGGCGGAGGTAATGATTTCAATCCACTCCCTCCGTGCGGAGGGAGACCTTTTCAGCTCAACTCGTAAACTCCTATGTAACAGGAATTTCAATCCACTCCCTCCGTGCGGAGGGAGACCGTACATGACTGAGGACTCAGCTCGTGGCTACTGATTTCAATCCACTCCCTCCGTGCGGAGGGAGACCCTCCTGCTCCGCTGTGTGGTATAATGTAGGCGATTTCAATCCACTCCCTCCGTGCGGAGGGAGACAATATGCACATCAATGATGTATATGATACCTGTGATTTCAATCCACTCCCTCCGTGCGGAGGGAGACGCCGTCAAGTATATCCTGTTCTCGCACTCGTTTATCCCATTTCAATCCACTCCCTCCGTGCGGAGGGAGACCATACATCAGGCGCACGGTGTCAGCCTCTGAGTTCGATTTCAATCCACTCCCTCCGTGCGGAGGGAGACTACTGACAACAATTATCCGTATTATTGGGACGAAATTTCAATCCACTCCCTCCGTGCGGAGGGAGACTCCCGAAGCACACTCCTGAGGAGCAGGCAGTCTTTGAATTTCAATCCACTCCCTCCGTGCGGAGGGAGACATAAGAGATATGCTTCGCAACCCCGTATATATTGATTTCAATCCACTCCCTCCGTGCGGAGGGAGACTGTCAATCCCTAAATAGTACACAAATCGTGTAACTATTTCAATCCACTCCCTCCGTGCGGAGGGAGACGGTTGCTGCCTGATAAGATAAGGAGGAAACTATGGACCAATTTCAATCCACTCCCTCCGTGCGGAGGGAGACCAGTTCAGAATGGGTAGGCAAACCTTGACGATGATTTCAATCCACTCCCTCCGTGCGGAGGGAGACCCAAGGAAGAGTCGACCTGATCGGCAATGCCGACATTTCAATCCACTCCCTCCGTGCGGAGGGAGACGCTTTTAATAAAACACAATACTATCTACCATATTAAATTTCAATCCACTCCCTCCGTGCGGAGGGAGACCGCTCGGGCAGAGCCAAAGCCTGCCCCGAATGCCATTTCAATCCACTCCCTCCGTGCGGAGGGAGACGTTGAGCTCTCAGGTCTGAGCATGAGAGCCTTTGCAGATTTCAATCCACTCCCTCCGTGCGGAGGGAGACCATGGATGACTTTGTGCTTATAGATCGGAGCTGCAAATTTCAATCCACTCCCTCCGTGCGGAGGGAGACATCATATTGTAGAGCTCGGCGTTGCTCGGGCTGGCAGATTTCAATCCACTCCCTCCGTGCGGAGGGAGACGAAATCTACGACGATATACAGGTAATGGCGCAGGGTATTTCAATCCACTCCCTCCGTGCGGAGGGAGACCTTCTCCTCCTCTTCCTGCTTTTTCCGCTCTTCACATTTCAATCCACTCCCTCCGTGCGGAGGGAGACATTAGACAGCTTTACAATGGGGACATAACCACGATTTCAATCCACTCCCTCCGTGCGGAGGTAGACCTTCCGCTCCTCACGAGTAAGATCCTCGAAGAGCTATTTCAATCCACTCCCTCCGTGCGGAGGTAGACTGTAGGGTGCTATAGTTATATTGCCCCATGTGTTGATTTCAATCCACTCCCTCCGTGCGGAGGTAGACGCAAAAACATGAGTTACATTCAGATGACGGCGCATATTTCAATCCACTCCCTCCGTGCGGAGGTAGACGCAATTTTCCGTCACATCAACTCTATGACATAATGATATTTGAATCCACTCCCTCCGTGCGGAGGTAGACCGAGTTTATCGAGTGAGAGATTACTCATAAGGTAAATTTCAATCCACTCCCTCCGTGCGGAGGTAGACTGTATCGACACAGCACTTATGGGATGATGATTTTATTTCAATCCACTCCCTCCGTGCGGAGGTAGACAGGAAGAACCAAAGGAAGACGAGCTCCCGGAGGAATTTCAATCCACTCCCTCCGTGCGGAGGTAGACGTTTGGATTTGCTTTAGTGCTTTAGCTGGCTAAAGTATTTCAATCCACTCCCTCCGTGCGGAGGTAGACGCTGTGTCGCCTTCCTTGTCGATCTCTACCTCGCGATTTCAATCCACTCCCTCCGTGCGGAGGTAGACCGGAATGATCACCTGGAACGGTGATACAATCTCATTTCAATCCACTCCCTCCGTGCGGAGGTAGACCTGGTAGGATTCGTAACTGGCTTAACGGCGGAGAAATTTCAATCCACTCCCTCCGTGCGGAGGTAGACCCTAAAATATCCAGCAAAACCGACCTTCACGTTGATTATTTCAATCCACTCCCTCCGTGCGGAGGTAGACCTGTTGGCTGATACTGCGGTATTTCAACCTTTGTTATTTCAATCCACTCCCTCCGTGCGGAGGTAGACACGACGTTGTTCTCGTCTATGGCTATAGGGTCATTATTTCAATCCACTCCCTCCGTGCGGAGGTAGACGCTCATGGCAGTTGCTACATAAGCATATCAGGTTTATTTCAATCCACTCCCTCCGTGCGGAGGTAGACATGATCTGCTCGTAGTCCTTGTAGGCTACATCAATTTCAATCCACTCCCTCCGTGCGGAGGTAGACGGCTTGCTTTGTTCTGTTTTACGCCCTGTCTTTCAATTTCAATCCACTCCCTCCGTGCGGAGGTAGACGGTAATACCTCACCCATAAATTAAAATCAAAGGAATTTCAATCCACTCCCTCCGTGCGGAGGTAGACTTTCTGTTCGTGTCGTAGGTGCAGCGTGCGTTCTGATTTCAATCCACTCCCTCCGTGCGGAGGTAGACAATAATGTTATCGCAGTTTGGACTGCTGTAAACATTTCAATCCACTCCCTCCGTGCGGAGGTAGACGTCAACATCGTGGTATAATTTGACCGGTGAGACTTTATTTCAATCCACTCCCTCCGTGCGGAGGTAGACCTGAGCATAAGCGAGTATGTAAGCATTGATGATCTATTTCAATCCACTCCCTCCGTGCGGAGGTAGACGTCCAGAATGACATCGGCTTTGACGTAGGTCTATCGATTTCAATCCACTCCCTCCGTGCGGAGGTAGACTTTGTTTTTCCGTTTTTAGATATATATGTACCAAATTTCAATCCACTCCCTCCGTGCGGAGGTAGACATTCCAGACCAACTTCCAGGGCAAAAATTATTCATTTCAATCCACTCCCTCCGTGCGGAGGTAGACCGCCATCAGCAGTAAAATTTGCAACCATCTGTTATTTCAATCCACTCCCTCCGTGCGGAGGTAGACAAAATTTGCAACCATCTGTTGAAGTGTCTCCCATATTTCAATCCACTCCCTCCGTGCGGAGGTAGACATGAACGGCGGTTCGTACGATTCAGACGGTATCTGATTTCAATCCACTCCCTCCGTGCGGAGGTAGACGGATAAAGTTCTCTGACAAGGTGGAGCAGGACGGTTATTTCAATCCACTCCCTCCGTGCGGAGGTAGACGGGGGCAGGGGGGAATTGTACTATTTCTACAAATTGATTTCAATCCACTCCCTCCGTGCGGAGGTAGACTCATGACAGCCGTAATTACAAGCACTACAGCACAATTTCAATCCACTCCCTCCGTGCGGAGGTAGACTATACCCCGATAACCCTGAGCAGATGAACGCTTTCATTTCAATCCACTCCCTCCGTGCGGAGGTAGACTATACGCCCCCTTAACCCTTGTTCCAAATTGTAGATTTCAATCCACTCCCTCCGTGCGGAGGTAGACGTAGTGTCCTATGTTTTAAGTAAGGGGTGGTAATTTATTTCAATCCACTCCCTCCGTGCGGAGGTAGACCAAGCTTCTTGTTAACAGGTGATTTTATGGATATAATTTCAATCCACTCCCTCCGTGCGGAGGTAGACGGGCAAAAAAATACTTGTGATTATCACTGTAATTTTTATTTCAATCCACTCCCTCCGTGCGGAGGTAGACCTGACCCTCAGAGTCTCGCACATTACTTTTTGCATATTTCAATCCACTCCCTCCGTGCGGAGGTAGACCGGTAAGCGCGCCGTGTTGCAGGAGTTAAGATTTGATATTTCAATCCACTCCCTCCGTGCGGAGGTAGACGTCATAGGCTCACCGCTTGCCATAGGCGGAATTATATTTCAATCCACTCCCTCCGTGCGGAGGTAGACGTAGTGTCCTATGTTTTAAGTAAGGGGTGGTAATTTATTTCAATCCACTCCCTCCGTGCGGAGGTAGACACCCGATACCGAACCTTACAATCGCAAAGCCTGCTGCATTTCAATCCACTCCCTCCGTGCGGAGGTAGACCCGACAAATAACCTCACTCGCAACTCGGAACGGAAATTTCAATCCACTCCCTCCGTGCGGAGGTAGACCGACCCTCAGAGTTTGGCACATTACTTTTTGCATATTTCAATCCACTCCCTCCGTGCGGAGGTAGACCAAGATAAGTTGTTTTGCCAGAACGCGGAAGTCCATTTCAATCCACTCCCTCCGTGCGGAGGTAGACATCATGACAGCCGTAATTACAAGCACTACAGCGCAATTTCAATCCACTCCCTCCGTGCGGAGGTAGACATGAAAAAAAGTCCGGTTCACAAGTATGAAAAAATTTCAATCCACTCCCTCCGTGCGGAGGTAGACGTCAATGATTATAGTGATTGCCTTATACTGATAGATATTTCAATCCACTCCCTCCGTGCGGAGGTAGACAGACATTGTATAGTATAAGACCAAGTCCAAGCAAAATTTCAATCCACTCCCTCCGTGCGGAGGTAGACCAGTTACCGAGCGTTTCAATCATACGTTCATCGATATTTCAATCCACTCCCTCCGTGCGGAGGTAGACCTCGTGTCCGCCCTATCGCTAAGCAATTCGTCATCATTTCAATCCACTCCCTCCGTGCGGAGGTAGACGAAAGGAGTATTACTATGCTTAACAAACAGGAAATTATTTCAATCCACTCCCTCCGTGCGGAGGTAGACGGACAGTTATATTTTAGATGACTAATGTTTCACATATTTCAATCCACTCCCTCCGTGCGGAGGTAGACTGTCCTATGTTTTAAGTAAGGGGTGGTAATTTTATTTCAATCCACTCCCTCCGTGCGGAGGTAGACGTCAATGATTATAGTGATTGCCTTATTCTAATTGATATTTCAATCCACTCCCTCCGTGCGGAGGTAGACAAAATGGCTTATGATATTATGATGTTGTTTATTGACATTTCAATCCACTCCCTCCGTGCGGAGGTAGACGGTATCTGGCAACCGGACAAAAACGGTCTTGGGATATTTCAATCCACTCCCTCCGTGCGGAGGTAGACAGACCCCCAGAGTTTGGCGCACTACTTTCTACACATTTCAATCCACTCCCTCCGTGCGGAGGTAGACCTACGAAGCGCAGGGCTTTGGCTCGTTTGTGTGGAATTTCAATCCACTCCCTCCGTGCGGAGGTAGACTAAGTAAGATAAGATAAGAACAGGAAGAGTATGAGATTTCAATCCACTCCCTCCGTGCGGAGGTAGACAAATGAAGCTGCTTTCTTAACTTTTAGGAAGTGGATTTCAATCCACTCCCTCCGTGCGGAGGTAGACGTCAATGATTATAGTGATTGCCTTATTCTAATCGATATTTCAATCCACTCCCTCCGTGCGGAGGTAGACGTTTCATTATCGAAAAAGGTGCAATATCCGAGTACTACATTTCAATCCACTCCCTCCGTGCGGAGGTAGACTATTCGCGCAGGCAAGAAGCTTTACAAATACAGCATTTCAATCCACTCCCTCCGTGCGGAGGTAGACATGGTATACAGATACAGTAACGGGGCGAGTGTGAATTTCAATCCACTCCCTCCGTGCGGAGGTAGACGTAGTGTCCTATGTTTTAAGTAAGGGGTGGTGAGTTATTTCAATCCACTCCCTCCGTGCGGAGGTAGACCGCCCCCTTTTATTTACTCTTAATTTGTTTTTCAATTTCAATCCACTCCCTCCGTGCGGAGGTAGACGTAGTGTCCTATGTTTTAAGTAAGGGGTGGTAGTTTATTTCAATCCACTCCCTCCGTGCGGAGGTAGACCGTGGGTTGACATGGGCTGAAAAATACCTTGATGATTTCAATCCACTCCCTCCGTGCGGAGGTAGACCGTAAAAGTGCTTTATCCTGCAATGAGTTTTAAAATTTCAATCCACTCCCTCCGTGCGGAGGTAGACGATGTCAAAATATTAATGACTCAGAGCCGTATTCGTATTTCAATCCACTCCCTCCGTGCGGAGGTAGACTGGAGCGGTAAGCGCGCTGTGTTGCAGGAGTTGAATTTCAATCCACTCCCTCCGTGCGGAGGTAGACATATTCCAGACCAACTTCCAGGGCAAACATTATTTATTTCAATCCACTCCCTCCGTGCGGAGGTAGACGTTCTTTTCTGACGTTGCTCTTCCGTGTATAAAAATTTCAATCCACTCCCTCCGTGCGGAGGTAGACAAAGCGCTATTACAAGATGTTTGACAGCTTTGAAAATTTCAATCCACTCCCTCCGTGCGGAGGTAGACGTAAACGCGCCGTACTGCAGGAGTTGAGGATCGATATTTCAATCCACTCCCTCCGTGCGGAGGTAGACCGCAAAATTGTACAATGACAGATAAGACATATCCGACCAAATATACAATTCTGACAATACAGTTTGAATTAATAACGCTCTCAAACTGAAAAAAAGCATTTTCAGCTCACGCACAGGCGAAAAAAAGGTGCGGATCTCTTATGGTTTTAATGTTTACTCAGGGTTCGCACTAAAATATAAGGTCACCCTCGACATTCAACGCTTCCCTGGCTCCAATGTGTTCGACATTAGACTTTGTGCGATTTCCAAGGTTATAGATCCTCAGACTGTCCTTTTTATCGTCTATCTCATCAACAAGAGCCTTTTTCAGCAGTTTTAGCTGCGCTGCATCGACTACGCATTCAAAAACCGAATTCTGTACTCTTACACCGTAATTGGTGCATTGTTTTGCAACTCTGCGCAGGCGTTTTCTGCCTTCTCTGTCCTGTGTGTTTACATCATATGTCACAAGTACAAGCATAATATCACTTCCACATAAACGGCGGATAACAGTCAAGGTCACCTCTGATATACCGCGCGAGCAGCATTGCCTGTACATAAGGGAGCATTCCCCATTCCACCTTTTCTTCAATAAACGGGTGTTTCAGTTCTTCATTCAAACGTTTCTGCCAGGCACTGAAAAAGCTTTTCCGCCCCTCTTCAGTGAGCAGGACAGCACCGTCTTCCCTCTTTATAAAATCGCCGCTGCTGACAAGTCTTTTATTGATAAGGGTCAGCACAAACCTGTCACACAGTACTGAGCGGAACTCCTCAACAAGATCAAGTGCAAGGGAACGTCTTCCGGGACGGTCGGTGTGCATAAATCCGACATACGGGTCAAGTCCTGCACTTTCAAGTGCGCTTGCACACATACCCGATGCCAGAGAATAAGCAAATGAAAGGAGAGCATTGACATTATCCAGCGGAGGACGCTTATTTCTCACCTTAAAACTGAAATCGTCCTTTTGCTGGAGTATCATATCATTGAACACCGAAAAATAAACTGAAGCTGCCTCGCCCTCTATCCCGCGGAGGCTTTCCATATCAGTGCAGTTTCTTGCCTGACTGACAGAGTTCTGAAGGGATCTTGATCTCTGACCGAAAAGCTCCGTATCTATCCTTGCACCGTGATCGCGTATCATTCTTTCTATGACCCAGCGGCTGTTGAAAAGCTTGGCTGAAATGATATTTTTAGCTATATCAAGCGATCTTTCCTCATTATCGGCGAACCTGTACTGCTGACGGCGAAGCAGGACATTGCCTCTGACTTCTCCCTCAACACGGGCGATGAAATGTCCGCTTCGGCTCATAAAAACAAGATCTATGCCATTCCTTGCACACTTTCCCATCAGAGCAGGACTTGCGCCCCCATGACCGAAAGTCATGACACGCTCGATATTATGAAGGGGAACTCTTCCTATCTCTGTACCATCCTGACTTATGACTATGTTTTCGCCGTCAAGAGAAAGGTACCTGTCAGGAGTGTTCACATAAACAGTATTCAAAAGCTTTTTCATGGCTCTTCCTCCGAACTCAGCATTTTATCCACATAGTCCGAGGCTTTTTTATTCCCGCAGATAACAGGAAGGCAGATATTTTTCAAAGAACAAGCGTTACAGGCTTTTCTTCGTCTTACCTTCGGAGTGTATTGTTTTTTATACAGATCGTGCATTTCGGCGATCATATCTTCCGTACGCCTTCGCAGGTCCTCATCGAACACGACCTTTACCCTTCGCCTTATCTCGCCGTAATACAGGTATCCGAAGGGTATATCGCAGCAAAGCATATCCTCAAGACATAACGCCTGAGCCGTGAGCTGCACCGCATCACAGTCGTCTTCTTTTGGCGCTCCCCTTTTGTATTCAACGGGAGTAACTGTGTATTTCCCTTCAAGCCCGTATAATTCAATCCCTTTCTCAGCTCTTTTCAGTTCAACAGCATCACATTCGCCTGAAATTCCCAGCCTTGCGGAGGAAACAGCCATTGCCCGTGTAACGGTAAGATCTCCCCGCTTTTCGTGGATACTCTCATCATGTACCCTTTCATGCATGATGTTCCCGTCAACGGTCCTGCTGTTTTCCTCCCACTGCTGTTCAATATGTATCAGAGCCCATTGTCTTCGGCAGAATGCAAAATGCTGAACTCCCGAAAGCATGAGATATTCATCCTCGCTGAACATTATATCAGATCTTCATATTTCTCACAGTCAAGGCCTTCCAGCTCATTCAGCTTCACATCATAGTCGCTGAAAGAATTCGGGCGGCTCGCACCTTCCTTAAGCTTCACCTCGACCTGTCTGTGGACCTTCGCAGAAGAATACCTCGGTGTTTTACTCTCATGCTTCCACCAGTAAAGACGGCATACCTCCATACTTCCGTCAGGACGGGCAGAAGAAGTGTCATTCTCAAAAAGCGTCATCAGAGCCTGCTTGATCTTTTCGGCATCTTCATCGGTAAAGCCTGTTTTTTCTGCCAGCTGACAGTTGATACTTCCGTTGACAACATAAAGTCCGAACTCAACGCGATGCTTCAGTCCCATAGTATCAGAGGCTTTTCCTTCTTTACCGCCTTCGCTGTTTACGCTCTTTGTGATCTGCATACTGACAATATCCACAGGTGAAACGCTGACTGCCTGCTGTATGGAAACAGGACCTCTTACGCCTACCGAGACAGCGTCACCCTTGAACGCGAACACCTGACCGAAGCTGCGGACGTCTATCCACTCCGCACAGGCGGTTTTGGCATACTCCTCCCTGTCAGTATTCTTGCCCTTGCTTATAGCCTTTATAGCTTCATTGCCTTCTGCTCTTGCACGGAGGCTGTCAAATCCGTCATCGCATCTGTCATCGGACTGGACAAAGATCTTCTCGCCCATATCCTGCAAACGGTTGCGTATCTTCCTCTTTATGCAGACATCGGAGATCTCTCCGAGACCGTCGTAATTCTCACGGGGACGGTTTCCGTTGAGCGGGTCACCGTTAGGATTTGCGTTTTTGGCGGTAATAAGCAATGTAAAATCTATTTTATTCTGTAAAACTCCCATTTATTTTTCCTCCTCAGTATTCTCATCGTTTTTATTCCACAGCAATGCGTTATAATGGTGGAAGCCTATCAGGTACATCGGTGAAAGCCTGCTGTTATCAGCAAAATCCGCAGGTGAAAACTTCTCCATTATTGCGTTTATATGCTTTGTATATTTTGTCATTATCCATTTCTCTTTTTCGAGATATGGTTCGAGCCTTTCCTCTATTATCTGCCAGGTCTGATAAGGTCTTGACGAAAATGCGCTCCAGAAGCGTCTTGCATTTGTCACGCGCTTTTCGTCCTTCTCATAGGTATCGCTTTCAGCCTTGTCAGCAACAGCCAGCAGGCAGCCGAAAAGGTAGCTTCTGTCGGTGATATTGGGATCGTAAGACATTGAAACATCTCCTTTTTCATGATCGTTGTTGTACTTTCTTATCATACCGCAGGCTGTTTCAAGAACACTGCGGTGATTACTCATTTTATCATATGCAAGCGGTGCTGACGCTTTCTGATACAGCCCATCAACAATATCCTGAGGCAGTTTTGCACCGTTGGTTATACAGCCAAGCAATCTGAGGACATTATCACGCATCAGCTTTTTATCACAGTCCACAAATGCACCCTGCTCCGTTCCGAAAGCATATCGAATAATATCATAAACGCTGAATGAATCGATCATTCTTTTTTTGGCTTTACTGTTAAATCTCAGCCATGCGGTCTCAGAATGCCATTTCTCAATATTCTCCAGATACCGCGAGCTTTCCAGCTCAGAATACATCGAAATATTGATACGTCCCGGAGTGGCAGCATCAAGACCCATTATCATTACCCTGGTATCGGGTCTGAGCTTATCCCTTGTGCTGAATATCATTTTCCTGAGCATATCAGTATACATCGGCTTGGTGGAGGGGATATTATCATCGCTTTCATCAGACGATCCAAAAAAGGTATCATAGAAGCTGTCGGTACATTTTACTATCTCCTGCATGGCACTTGCCCAGACTATTACGGTCATAGAATCAAGGTTCATTCCCTGCTTTTCTCTTAGCCAGCGCAGGGCATTATGTATTTTCTGAGAATACTCATAGCCTACCGAAACCGCCTGTTCCTTATTCTCAAATCGTCCTCTGTAGGTAAATCCGCTCTCATCATTTGCAGAAATAATCTTTGCTTTATCACCGCTGTTTCTTATTTTTGAAGGGTGTTTATAAGTAGACGGCATATATTCGCCTGTAGCGTAGCAAAGCTGTTTTTCTCCCATAAGACCGCTGTTGAAGCTGATAAAGCTTTCCTGAAGCGATCGGTCTTTCCATGTCTGAACAAGGTTATCATCGGTAAAGATCACAATGCGTACAAAGCTGTCCTCCTGAGAAATACCTGATATTTTCTCTTTCGTCCCGAGCTTTCCTGTTGCTTCATCTAATTTCAGAACACCGGCTTTTATGAGGTCTGAGACAAGACATTTCTTATCAAGATATGAATACAGCGCCTTTACGAAGGGATGACTGTATTCACTTGCAAGCCATTGTCTGAGCTGTTCCATATAAGCGGTGAAGTATGCCGAATTATCAGTCTTTTTTCCGTCCGCATAACTGCTGTAATCACCTGCGATATAAACAAGCTTATCGGCAAACGGCATGGGGGATATTCCGCTGCTTCGAGTTGCTGAGTTCTCTGTAGCAGGTATCACGGTAACAGCGTCTGACTTATCCACTGCCTCGGCACCCATGAAATCACCGTCTATAGAAATTGAAAGCTCTATCTGTGCATTTGCCGTCGAATGTGCCACAGGAAGCATAACCGGCTCATTTTCATCAAATTCACGGTCACTGTTGTACTCGTAGATCTTGTACAATTCGTCAGTCCAGCTCATATTGATCACCTCCGGCAAATTCATCAAGTCCGACAAAGTTTTCAAGCTCCCTGCCAAAAGGCTTGACGGGCATTTTGCGGATATGCCGCTTTACGGTACACTCCTCAGGACGAATGAAATCGATCACCCCGTTATTCATTTCTGGTCTCCACAGACGAACTGTCATCATGCCCTTGTCCTCATCATTTACAGCCTCATCCGCATATGTTATACCATGATACATGAGACCATATGGTATGATCCCGCAATTATCATAAGCACCTGTACTTTCGCCGAAAACACAGGGTTCGACATAGCCCTGACACTCTCTTGTGCCGAGAAAAATATCACGTCGTCCGCCGCGCTCGATCATTCTCCTTGCAATATTATGATGCTTATGCTCGTTACGGTCTTTTTCAAGCTCGGGACGATTAAGATTCCATTCAAAATGCGCTCTGACCTGATAGTACACATCTTCAAGATAAGTGTAATATGCCAGGTCGTTACCTCCGCCGTATTTGATCGGACGTATCCCCTTTCTTGCTGTGCGTATAGGATTCATTATCCTTACACTGTCTATATACCAGACTATTGTAGGCTTCCAGTATATGCTGTGAAGGATACCTTTGAGCGCATCATAGGTCGGGATCGGGTAGCTTGACTTCTCACCTCCTGCCCTTGTGAGGATGTCCGAGAACAGTGCATAACGTCCGCGGACAGCAAATTCCACTGTGTTTCTGTAGATTTCTTTTTGCATTGTTCAACCTCCTTTTCTATTTAGATTATATTATAATCTCTGTTGCTTGTCAATACCTAAAATCAAAGTTAACACTTTATTCACAATAATATTTTTCAATTGGTGTTATAATATTAATGTCGCTTCAATAAGCGTGGATTGAAATTATTTGGATTATATTATTTCCCTGACTCAGCCGCACGGATTATTCCGTGCGGCTTTTTCAGAATATAAGTAATTCCTTTTCTGCTCCCTCGGTATTAACTCCTATTTCATAGCTATAATTTGATTTTTCAAGCACAACAGCTCCGCAGGAAAGATCCCGCAGGGCATGAGCTTCATAGAGCTTCCGCTCATTCCCGCTGTAAACACTGACCGTGTATTTCTGCGCCTTTCGCAGAAGGAGCGAAATATCTTCATAGGGATCCTCAAGCTTTCTGATGATATTCTCAGCCTCTTCATTATAAGGCACTATAACGTCCTTTGTATTCTCATCAATGACCCTGAAAAGACTTCCTGCTGTTTTGAAAGCCTGTGATTCAAAAGAACTGCACGTTTTGGGATCGGGCAGCATTTCATATCTGTTTTTGTTCAGAGACAGGTAATTCAGGAGCGTCTCATTATCGGGAACGGAATATGAAAGCATATCCTTTTCGGTAATATAGAGCTTGCGGAAATAGTCCGATACCGCATCAGGGGACGAAATATCCGCATATTTCGTATTACCGATGATCTGCCGAGTTACCTTCCTTGCTGTTGAAAGCTCTCTAAGATTTCCGAGTTTTTCTTCTTTAAGCTTTATGAGATAAACATGGCATATTTCACTGTTTTCTCCGTGTCTGTTACAGCGTCCCGCAGCCTGGACAGCACTGTCAAGTCCCGCAAGTGAACGCACAACACACTTAAAGGATATATCGACTCCTGCTTCTATAAGCTGTGTGGTTACACATATCACAGGTTTTCCGTTATCCAGCAATGAACGTATATGATCGATCCTCTCCCGACGGTGCTGAGGGCACATATTCGTGCTGAGATGCACGACTTCCGTATCCTTACTGCATTTAGTCCTGATAAGTCCATACATTTTCAATGCAGATGATTTTGTATTAACGATAAGAAGCAGATTGCCCGATGAATCAAATTTATCGATACAAAAATCTGCTGCTTCGTCAAAAGAATAACCGTAGGCATCTATCACAGGTACTATCTCGGTTCGCCTGAACACCCTGAAATCCTCGCTGTGATCTCCGGTCATGCTCTCATTTTTATCAATGAGCATCGGATGCTTCACATCATCGGTCACAGGCTGGGTCGCTGTACACAGTACAACTGCCGCACCGCAGATATAAGCCAGAAAATTTACTGCAAGGTCAAACATATTCACACATTTCAGCGGTACCGACTGAACTTCATCAATAATGATAACAGAACGGGAAAGCCTGTGAAAACGGCGTACAGATGAGGTTTTCGCTGAAAACAGAGTATTAAGCAGCTGGACCATGGTCGTAGCGATCACAGGCTTGTCCCAGCGCTCGGTATGCAGCTCATAATCGGACAGTTCCTCGCTATCATCTGCTTTTTCCGCAAGTACATTTGAATGATGCTCTATAAAATTATCTTCGCCTGCGATACTTCTTATCTCGGCACTGTTCTGCTCAAGTATGGACATGAACGGCGCTGTGTATACTATCTTTTCCATATCGTGCCTGATACAGTATTCAATGGCAAACCGCAGAGATGAAAGCGTTTTTCCGCCGCCTGTAGGAACTATGAGTCTGCATATCCTTACATCGTTTACCGAAAACGCAGCACATCTGTCGGATATGCTTTTTCTCTGAAGGGATATTACATCTGTTTTATCGGCAAAGCCCTTCAGCTTCCGCTCCATTGCATCTTTCATGGAAAGCCATGCACCGATTCCGGCAGAATGCTCGCAATGGTCGGTATTATCCATAAAAGAGGCTGTATCAGTCCTGTCTGCATCTATAAGAGCAGACTCAACAAGACGTTCAAGCATCCCGAGATAAAATGCGATCTCAGTTCTGTTTTTTGAGATCTCTTTTATAGTGAGACATACAGCTTTATACTCATCATCAGCTTTTTTCAGCAGCTCATCCAGCTCATTCTCACTTACTATCAACGGAATATTCGCCTTAATCTGATCGTAATTTCTGTCATTTGAGGTGCGTGCCCTGAAATAGTCCCTGCAATTATCGTTCACCCAGTCGTGAATACCGTGATGTGATATTATAACCCTTGCGATGAGCCTAACAACAGCAGCATTGGACTTATCTGCCTTTTCTGAGATATACCTTGCGCCTGCATAACTGTGGTCTATCTCACCGCACCTGAATTCGGACACACCTCTTATATAGCTGTCAAAATCAGTACATAGCTTGCCTGCATCATGGAGCAAGCCTGCTATTATTCCGATATTTTCACAGCCGAACAATGAACAGTGGTTACCGCATATCTCAGCGGTATTCCTGCAATGCTCCCGAACAGACTGCTGACGTTCTTTATCCCCTGAAATATGAGCTGCAAACATTCTGTCACCTCCATTGGCAGTTCATCAAATATATTAATATTATATATTATCAGCATACATTTGTCAATATTTTCTGTCATTATTCGACAAATTCCGAACCTGTATATGTTTAATATTATTTCAGTTATGTGCTCTCTTTCTGCACTATATATGAAAAGAGGGAAATGCAGCGCATTTCCCTTTCTTATCACAGACCTGATGTCATATATTCAGAAGCTTCAGCAATCCGTATGCCAGTGTGGGGCAGAGTACAAATGCCGCCGCCATTATCACTGACGAGATCTTCACATAGTCCTTTATGCTGTAATACTTTTTGCTGTATGTTATCAGGAACACCGAGTCCATAGGAAGCAGATAACCGCAGCCGATAGCTATACTGCAAACAGGTATCATCAGTGCAGGTGAGATACCTACGCTGCCTGCAAGAATGATCATTATAGGTGTAACAACATTTGTCAGCGAAGGTGCTATTGGAACGATAAGTATCAGCAGATATATACATATCACTGCGATCGCTATGAAAAGCACAGGATTCATATTCTCGATATTGAGATGTGAGGTTATAAAATCACTGAGACCGTGAGCCATAAGTGCATTGCACATGGTGATTATAGCTCCGATAAGAAGAAGTATATCGAATTTTATGCTCTTCATGATCTTATCCATTGAGATAACGCCGATAAACGGAAGTGCCATTACACAAACGCCTAAAAACATTACGTGCATGGTGTTTATATCGGTTACCCAGGAAGAAGCGAACCATAATACCAGCATTATCAGGAATATGACTATCGCTTTCTTTTCCTTCATATCAAGCTTGCTCTTTGATGAGAATGATGAGATGAACTCATTTCTGTCCTTATCGCTGATGGGTACAGGCTTGAACAGCTTAACTATAAGCTTCCAGCTCAGGGGGATCATTATGGCTACAACAGGTACGCAGACTATCATCCACTGAACAAAGCCTATGTGCATACCTGTTTCCTTTTCAAGTATGCTCGAAGCCAGTATGTTTACCGTACTTCCCACGGGTGTGGAGATACCTCCTATCATACTTGCCACAGAAACACCGATCATAACGCTTCTGCCTGTTGCTGCGCGGTCTTTTTCATCGCTGTAAACATTCAGAAGCAGCTCTCCGAATGACATATACATTACACAGGTAGGCACATCAGAGATAAACGCAGAGGTAAGTGCGGCGCATATCATTATGGCGAGAATAAGTCCCTCGATATTTTTGCCAAGTTTACCGAAGGTACGCTTCAGTATGCGCTTGCAGATAGTTGTATCGGTCAGAACAGCGGCAAGACCGAATGACATCATTACGAAATATACCGCCTGGCTTGAAAAGCCGCCGAATGAGGTCGCAAAGGACTCGGTTATGCCAAGCAAAGGCATTACGCCAATACCTATAAGCGAGAGCAGAGCCATGGGCAATGCGTTGGTCACAAGTCCAACCATAAATGCACATATAAGCATTATACAGCGCCACAGTCCCGTATCAATACCGGAGGGAGTGAATAAAATGCTGAAAACAACTATCAGCACCGCGCAGGCTAAGCCGGCAATTGATCTTGTTTTTGTTTTTTCCATGATTTATCATATCCTTCTGTTATTAAAGTCTAACTTCTCTTCAAAAAATAAAAGCTACTTTTTGCTGTGCTTCCAGTTTTCCTTCTGTCCCACTTCCTCTTCGGTCCTTATGTAGTAATTGGGTATCTGGTAATCTGACAGATAGCTGCGGCAGTACCTTTTGAATTCATCGGCAGGAATATCTTTATCAGCCTTATAGTAGCAGATTATCTCCTTGAGAACATCATTGCCCACCTTCAGTGAAGCTCCTCTGACATCGGGCATACGCTCGATAATGGCGCCTATCTCCCTGAGATTGATCTTTTCGCCTGCACGGATTATGACATCATCTGCTCTTCCGTCTATGAAAAGTCTTCCCTTTTCGTCAAAATGACCCATATCGTTGGAATAGAAGAAGCCGTCGTTTCCTGCTATCGGTGCAACATTTTCATTTATGTAGAAGCCCATAGTGCCGTGAGTATTGATATTCAGTCTGCCGTCATCATCAATGACGATCTCAACTCCGTCTATAGGAACACCCTGGCTCTCATATGGCTCATCCGCCTCCGAAAAAGTAACTGTTCCTATCTCGGTACAGCCGAACTGCTGTCTCAGCGGTATTCCGAATCTTGCCGCGAACTTATCTGCCGTTTCCTTTGTCAGCTTCTCACCCGAAGAAACTATATACCTTATCTTGTCGGAAAAGCCGAACTGCTCATCTACGTCCGCCATGCGATCAAGGAAATACGGCACTCCGTACATACAGGTGACCTTCATTTCTTCCGCAAGCTGAACTATATTCCTCGGCAGCGTGAGAGCCGGCTGAACAAGTGTCGCTCCGGAATAAATACTGCAAAGCATGGGGCACAAAAATGCGTATGCATGGAAAAACGGAGCTATCGACATTATGACGTCCTGCTCCGTAAGCTGAAGGCGTCTGACATATCTCTCAAGCTCAAGATCCAGCATTCCCCTTGTTCTCAGTATGAATTTGGGTTTTCCGCTGGTTGCCGAGGTCATATGAATGACGGAGCCCTTTGTAAGTGCCAGGTGAGGTCCCTTTCCGTTCACCTCACTGATACTGATCTCCATGTTGTTCTTTATGTAGACACAGAGCCTTACATCTGAGAGCTCTGTAAATCTGCAGGTGTCCTCGGGAAAATCAGGTGCGATAAACAGCGGAACAGCTCCTGTTTCCTGACAGCTGAGCCATTCGATGATGATACCGTACTGTGAATCAGCTTTGCAGATCACAGGATCTCCCTCACGGATCCCTAATTCCGAAATTCGCCTGCTCAGCTCCTTTATATGCTTTTCGGTCTTTGATCCGGGAACTTCTCTTGTGCCTATGAAAATTTTCATTTGATATTACTGCCTTTCTGATATAAATATTGTCAATTCCTTGCTGATGATCTCCTTTTCCTCTTCTTCGAGGAGGTACCAGTAGATATTATCTATATAGTAGCTGCCTTTTTCAGTAAGTCTGTAAAGCTTATCTGTTTCGCTCACATATCCTTCCTCTATGAGACGGGCAAACTTGTCCGCAAACCTTGCTTTTACGGATAGAGCTTCAAGCAGTGACTTATCGAGCACAAGCACCTTCGGGAAACCGACTATCTGCATATTCTCTATCTGCTCAGAAGTAAGCGCCTTGAGCTGTCCATAGCAGGGAGTAGGCTGTGACATATAGACGCTGTAGGAAGCATTGCGGTATTTATAGCCTGCAATATTTCCGAAGGCTCCGGAACCGAAAGCTATACAATCCGGCATTTTTTCTATGCCGCCGTAATAAGAGGTCTCAAGAATTATCTTTCCCTGCTTTGTAAAGCCTGAATAGGTGCTCTGAGAGTAACCCGCCGAAAGGAGACTTTCCGTAGCATACTTTATCATCGTTATGATCTCGCTGTCAGCAGGCAGTGCAAGACCTCTCTCCCTGACGATACGCTCCAGTGCATTTTTATAGGGATACATCTGTCCAAGCTCAACACCGTCAAGCTCCAATTCAATGGCGGTCTTTATATCACTTTTCAGTATATCGAGCATTTTTCCGGGGAAAAACTCGGGATAGCCATAAAGAATATCACCGTACATGATGATATTGTTTTCATGGAGTATTTTTATAGTGTACAACAGCTCATCGAGAGTGGCTTTCATTGTAAGTTCTCTGCGTACCCCCTCATCGAAGCTCTGAACGCCGAAGCTCACTCTTGTCAGCTTATTATCGGTTATAAAACGGATAATGTCATCACGATAGAGCGTAGTTGCGGAGCCCTCCATATCTATTGCAGTGTTTTCGTCAATGTTGAAGGAACTCTTTATCCTGTCAAGTATCCGCTGAAGAAGCTCAGCGGGGAGCAGTGCAGGAGTACCGCCGCCGAAGTGTACGCTCTGTATGAGATATTTCTCTCTTAATATCGCCGAATAATGGTCTATCTCACTGCACAGCTTGTCAACATAAGCCTCCATCTCATCAAGATCATATTCCTTGTCGAAGCCGCAGAATGCACACTTTGAGTTACAGAACGGAACGTGTATGTAAATAGTTGCTTTTCTGTTTTTCTCAATACCATTCATGGCACTGAGAAAGTCCTCTTCCTTTTCCTGTGTGGAACGATCCCCGAAAAAGGTCATGTGAGGATAGTAATACTGATGGGGCAGGAGCAGTCTTTTTTCAAACAAACCTCTCACCCCTTATAACAGAGAGCTCTCTATGGCGGAAATAAAAGCCTCCATATTCTGACCGCTCAGGGATTCAAGCTGCTCCTGTGAGAACTGTATCCTGAACTTCTTCTCCGTGAGGACTACAAGCTCGATTATCCTGAGAGAGTCCAGCTGCTCAAAAAAGGCTTCGGTATCGTCGCCTATCTCCTCTTTTTCATAGGACTTCATAATAGATCTGATTATCTTCTCAGCCTCATTACTTATAGTCTCTTTCGTCCATGTCTTTGTTGCAAAAAGCATTTTTATCAGTTCCTTTCATTATTTATTGCTTCATTGAATTCACAGCACCCATGAGTATATCCCAGAAATGCTCGTCATCATCAAAAAGCATAAGATGTCCGCCGCTTACTTCTTCAAAATCGAAGCTGCCGCTGCAAAAGTCCTTCCATTTCAGAACTGCATCCTTAGTGACCACGTTATCCTTTGCACCGTGGACCGCAAGCACAGGCACCGCGACCGGCACACTGTTTTCCTCGCCGTTATATCCGTACATGAGCCTTCCGTCCTGACGCATTATGCGCAGCACGTTCTGACAGTCTCTGCTCTTTTTATACAAGGGGAACATGAACGCCAGTATAAGCTGGAAAAGGTTCATTTTTCTGAGCTCCTCCGCCACATCGGGATTGACTATCTCAAGCATGGTCTTTATGATACCCATCTCTTTTTTGCTTGCCTTGAACGGATTGAAGGAAAAGATACCGAGAAGAGCCTTTACCACTGTAAAATTCGACATTTCAAAAAGCTTCTCCGCATCTGAATGAAGTCCCGGCGGGAGAGATGAGATTATTATCATTCCCGAGGGACTGTGTACAGATTTTTCGGCGGTCAGCTTCTGATAAAGCGCATAGGCAACGATAGCTCCGAAGCAGAAGCCGAGAAGTATATAATCATCATCGCCCACGGCTTTTTTCAGCTTGTCGCGGAGATCGTCTGTGAGAGCCTCCATTGACTCCGCAGGAGGATCACGGAATCGAAGCCCCCTTCCGGGCAATTCCGGCTGAACTATTTCCGCCGTATCAGCAAAGCGGTCGATCCACGCCTTGTACATCATAGCCGAGCCGCCTGCATAGGGCAGACAAACAAGTTTGACCTTTTTCTGTTTATCCATTTTTCTCTCCTTATTCGCGTTCCTTCAGTATCTCTGTGAAGGATATTCCAGCCAGTCTGAAGCGAAGGTAAATATATAACACTGCATAAGCGGCAAACATGAATACTGCCAGTATCGCATAACCCGAAAGGGTTATACCGGGATCAAGTCTGACACTGTAGCCCGCAGTCAGATATGGGAAAAGTGCTTTTATGACAAGAGTAAAGTGTACCCCAAACCGTGGACAAAATTTTGCAACCATGGACAGATAAAATGAACCCTGCCTGATGCAATTGCTCATGATAGATATGCTGTTCTTAGATTCCGAACCAGAGGCAAAACCAGCC